>Ga0209012_1000878_pt1 | contig 35862 bp, 34 predicted proteins | sample RS3BMetagenome_FD_184735 | JGI IMG/M metagenome (GOLD analysis project Ga0209012, IMG submission 184735) | Ferric oxide microbial mat and aquatic microbial communities from Rainbow Spring, Yellowstone National Park, USA - RS3B (SPAdes) (version 3) ...
AGCCTGCATCTGATAGGTGCACTCCCGCCTTGGATACCGGAACCTTGAGAAGTCCTATTCTCCTTGCGGCAGTGCACCTTTCGCGTCAACGACACCCGCAAACGCGGAATTGCATGAAAGATCGAGGTACATGCCGAGTGCCCCGTAGCTGGCGCCCGCCAATTCCATCGCCGCTTTGACGATGCCGTGCAACGTCACATTGAGGTTCTCCAGGTTGGAGCCGATGCCGACGATGACTCGGAGCAGTTGCTCCATCTGGTCGGGTGCCACCAACAGCTTTTCGGGCTGCTCGTGCATTTGGCCCACCAGACCGGGCTTATCCAGCTGGGTGAACGCGGATTCTTCCGCGTCGCGCTCCATGGAGGCAAAGTAGCAGTTCAGCAGGCCCGTTGCCAGAGCTCAAATATCTAAAGAATCGGCGCCGGTGTCGGCGGGCCCTGCGAGCGCGCGGCGCAAGGACCAGAGTCCTTGCCAACGGATCGGATAACTATCTGAGGGTATTCGGTTGCTGCGATTGGCCGACTTTCGTCGCGAACACCGCAGCCTGTGTGCGCCGCTCCATCCCAAGTTTGGCGAGCAGCCTGGAAACGTAGTTCTTGACCGTCTTTTCGGCCAAGAACATCCGGTCGGCAATCTGCTTGTTGGTCAAGCCTTCGCTGAGTAGACCCAACAGCGTCCGCTCCTGACTGCTGAGACCCGAAAGGGGGTCCGGTTTTTCAGCCTGACCGCGTAGCTTCGACATCAGCGCCGCGGCGGCGCGATTATCGAGTAGTGACCTACCCGCGCCGACATCCTTGATGGCGCGGGCCAATTCCATCCCCTTGATGTCTTTGACCACATAGCCGCTGGCGCCGGCCAGGATTGCGTCGAGCATCGCCTCGTCGGAGGTGAAAGATGTGAGCATCAGGCACCGCAAGTCGGGCACGCTGGACAGCAGGTCGCGGCACAGCTCGATGCCGTTGCCATCCGGCAACCGCACGTCAAGTACCGCCACGTCAGGGCGCACCGCGGGTATCCTCGCGAGCGCTTCGGCGACGGAACCTGCCTCGCCGACAACGTCGAGTTCTAGATCGGTTTTGAGCAGCTCGATCAAGCCGCGACGTACCACTTCGTGATCGTCCACCAAGAAAACCGTAACCACGTTCATCCCCTCCGAAGCTGCGCCGACTACCTGTCAGCGATTGTCGCCCGATGAGCACGCTGCATTTTACGCACTCGGCCGACGCCTCCTTTGGCGATCGCCGACGCGAACCACACGCCGCATCGCTGCTCTGATGCTGGTCGTTAAACCTTTCGCCGATCGCCTCACGCTAAAGGGCGAGCCGCCGCGCCCTGTAGGGCCTTTGGTCCCCGGATAGTGGCAGATGAAGGTCGCCGACCGACATCGACGCAGCGGTGACCAACGGCCCTGTCCGCACTCCGCCCGTCGCGCCCACGATGGAGCCACGTATCAGATCGGAGATGACCGGTGCGCGAGCCTTCATCGTCACGCCGATGTGTCGTCGTCGGTACCGACGGCTCACGATCAGCCCTGCGCGCCGCCCTGTGGGCCGTCGACGAGGCGATAGACCGTTTCCTACCAATGCGATTGGTGCATGCGACCAAATCCGCCGAGACCGCCTACGCACAATCTGCTATCCGTGACGTAGTCGCCGCGGTAGCGGCGACGGACAAGCCGGTCAAGATCGAGACCGACATCGTGCATGATCGTCCGCTCGCAGCCTTGTTGGCGGCTTCACGTTCTGCGGCAATGGTTTGCCTCGGCTCGACCGGTCTGCAGAACGCGGTGCACGGGCGCATCGGCTCCACGGCGGCCGCTGTGGCGAATTCCGCCCACTGTCCGGTGGCAATCGTGCCGAACACTAGTGACCCAGCTCCTTGGGGCACGGTCCTGGCGGTCGTGGACGAAGCACATCTGAGCAGAGCCGTCTTGGAACTCTCCATCCGCGAGGCCCGCCTTCGGAGTGCACAGTTGCAGGTGATGACAGGGTGGTCTCGACAAGAGCGCGGGCTTCCCGAGATCGACTCTATATCAACAGCTTCCGTGCGGCTCGAACGGGACCTGGCATCCTGGCGACGAAGCAATCCCGACATCGACATCCGGACGATCGCCAAGGTTGACGGCGTCATCAACTATGTGGCGCATTCGCTCCGGACCGCCCAACCAGTCCACATTGTCGTCGCGGATCCTGCGCGACCGGGGCCGGCTGACATTCTGCTCGGATCCGCTGGTCGAGCCGCGCTGGACGGCGCGGGTTGCACGCTCGTGCTGTGTGAACGGCAGAGCTGGTTATGACTCAAGAACTCGTCCCGTTCACCGATACCCGGTCGCGGCGCGGCGCGGCCCGCTCGTCGCGGGATAATCCGCGCCCGCCGAGCATCTCATCGTTGTGTTGACCGCGAGTGAGCGGCGCTTCGACATCACGACCTCCTCGGCTGCGACGACGGCCAACCCAGCCGGGCGGGCCTTACAGCGCCCACACCGGGGACCAATGGCCCTGCTGCTGTCGGCTGTATCGGACGACGCTGGGGCCAGGCGACGATCTGGAGGCCGAAAGATGCCGACCACAATGGTGGACAACACAGTCATCGAAGATGCAGTACGCGCGGCGTGCCGGGCGCCATCGCTGCACAACAGCCAACCTTGGTCGTGGCTGCTCGACGGTCGACGGCTGCAGTTGTTCCTCGATCCGAGTCGAGTCATGAGCAGCGACCGCTCCGCCCGACAAGCGGTGATGAGCTGCGGCGCCGCCCTCGATCACCTTCGGGTAGCTATGGCTGCAGCAGGCTGGCAGTGCCACATCGAGAGATTCCCAGATCCCGGAAACCCAGACCATCTCGCGTCGATCCTCTTCACCGCGGCGGCATCGGTCACCGATCAAGACCGTCGCTGGGCCGAGGCCATCTGGACGCGCCACACCGACAGGCTGCCATTCACTGGACCCGCGGACTGGCATGGTGTCAAAACGTCGCTGGTCGCCGCGATCGGCGATGCGCCCACGCAGCTGGACATCCTCCCCGACGATGCGCGGCCCCAACTCGTGTATGCAACCCGGGTCGCCGAGTCGTTGCGGCTATACGATATCCCTTATCAAGACGACCTCCATTGGTGGGCAGCGCCATTCGAGGCGGAAGAAGGTATCCCCCTACAGCGCTCTGGTTTCGGCCGATGAAGGCGAAAGAGTCGGCATAGACCGTGCGTTCCCGCATACTCATCAGAGCGAACGACGGGCTGAGATTCCCGAGGACCACGCGATGATACTGCTGCTGTCCACCGCCCACAACGCTCGCACCGATGCGTTGGCTGCCGGCGAAGCGCTTTCGGCGGTCTTGCTGCAAGCCACCATCAGCGGTCTGGCCACCTGCCCCGTAACGCATCTCACTGAACTCGACGTCACCCGCGACTTGATCCGGTCACTCGTCGACAGCGACGGGGTACCCCAAGCACTGATCCGGGTAGGCGTGGCTCCGGTCACCGGCTCAACACCAGAGCTCACCCCGCGGCGGCCCCTGTCTAAAGTTCTACGGGTGAAGAGTTAGAAGGCAAACCGATGCGCGAGTCCAACCCACCACGCCCCGCTGTCGTCGTCGGCATCGACGGTTCTCAAGCCGCCATCCGGGCGGCGGAATGGGCGGTCGATGAAGCGGTCAGTCGCGAGCTGCCGCTTCGCCTAATCCATGTCATCCCTGAGCATGTCGAGCCAGCCCCAGCGGCCGCCGTCGGCAACGTGCAGATGGAAGTCGAATACGGCGAGACCGCGCTCAGGATTTGCAGCGCCGCAGTGGAAGCGACAGGGAGACCCGTCAAAGTCGAAACCGAGTTGAGTCGGGGCAATCCAGTGACGACACTCATCGTCGAATCCCGTTCTGCGGCAATGCTTTGCATTGGCTCAGTGGGGATCGGTCACTTCGCGCGGACATTACTGGGTTCTACGGCCGCCGAACTCGCGCAGGCGGCTCACTGCCCGGTCGCCATCATTCGCTCTCGGCAGAGTCGGTCGAAGCCCGGCCGCCCGTTGATCGTGGCGGCAGTCAGCGACGCACCGGACAGTGAGCAAGTTGTCGAGCTGGCCATCCGCGAGGCGCAGCTACGCCACGCGCCGGTCCTCGCGGTCGGCGTCTTGCAAGCGGGTACCGGTGGAATGCCCAGCGACGAGCTGGATCGACGGGTGCAGCGCTGGGTTCGACAACACCCGGGCGTTCAGATTTACGCTGGAGCGACCCGGACCGAGATCGCCGACTTCCTCGCCACTATGGACACCACGATACAGCTTGCGGTCATCGGCATCGACGACGCCGACCAGGTCGCGAGTATCATTGGACCGCATCGTCATTCCCTCATCGGGCATGCGGAGTGCTCAGTTCTGGTGGCCCGGTCCTGAACAGCGATATGACCATCGGCGGAGTCGCGGACGGCGTCGTCAGATCCACACTTCGAGATGGCGCGACAGTGGTTCTACGGCCGCTCGACCCGGCGGATATCGACGCGGTCGCCACGCTGCACCGCACGCTCAGCGACCGCGAAACCTACTCGAGATTCTTCACGAGCCATCCTGTATCTCTGAAAATTCTCGCTGACAGGCTCATTGACTGCGACGGCGGAAACCTCTCGCTGGGCGCTTTCGAGGCCGGACAATTGATCGGCGTGGCGAATTATGCACTGTGCGGCAACCCGGCAACCGCGGATGTCGCGGTGGTCGTCGCGCACGAAGATCACCTCCGCGGAGTCGGAACCGTCTTGCTTCGGCGGCTCGCAGAAGTCGCCCGCGAGAATGGAATTCGCCATCTGGTCGCTGACATCTTGGCCACCAACGATGCGATCTTCAGAGTTCTCCACGACGCTGGCCTGCATCCGCAGCACAAGGATTATGCCTGCGGGGTCGTGCACCTTGACATCGACCTCGACGACATCTCGCTCTAGTCACCCGAAAGGTGACCTATCCAAGTACTCGACGACATCGCTGAGCGGGCGTCGCGGGGTGGCCGGCACCGCATCGGCGTTGACCGGAGCCCAGCCGACCCGAAGCAACATCTGAGGGATCGCGCTGAGCCCGAAGACTTCCGCCTTCAAGGCGTCACGTGTCTCGGCGACTTCCAAAGGTTCGGTGACTGGACAGTTGGCCAGACCAAGCGCGGTTGCGCTCAGCAGGGTCACGCTGGTGGCTTCGCCCGCGCGCAGTCGCGCCAGCATGCTGTCGTCCTTGGTGCCAAGCGCCAGCACAACGGCATTGTCGTCGACCGGATCCGCTTCTTCTGGCTGTGCCATTCTCGGACCCGCGAATAGCCTTGGCGGTAACGGGGCTGTCGAGTCGGCATGAGGTGTATTGCGAGCCGGCACGCCCGCCAACGACGCATACCTTCCACTCCAAGTGGTCAGCTCAGTCAGGTAATCGAGGTCCGCAGCGTGTCGCCGAACCGATTGAGCCACAATGCTTCGTAATTCTGGTAACGAATCCATCTGGCGAAGGACGATTCCCATGCGCGCCGCGCGGGCGCCCAGCAGAGCGATGTAATTGGCGGGAACGGGCCACGCGCTATACCGGCGCCGGTCGGTGTGCCGCCGGGGAATCGCCGCCGCCAGAGTGATATCGATCTCGTTGGCCGGCTGACGGTAGACCTCAATGGCAGCAAGGTGTTCGGGTTCAGCGGGATTGGGTAGCCGTTGCAGTTTCGACTGCCAACCGAGTGCCGCAAGTGCCACGACACAGTGATGCAGGGCAATACCGCAGCTCAGGATCAGGTCGCGACCATCCGGGTCCGTGCTGGGCAGGTGCAACCCGCGATCAGCGTAGAGGTGCAGACTCTTTGAGCCCACCCGCCATCGCCAGGGCTGCGTGTTGTGCACTGACGGGGCGCGGGTCGCAAGTGACAAAACCGTCTGGATAGTCTCACGGTCGGGAAAGTGGGCGCTCATAAACGGTCACCGCCTCCTGATATCTGTGCCGAGTAATCCAGGATGACCCAACCTGAGGTCTAGCCGTTAGAGCCGAAAGTCTCCAGTCCAAACGACATCCGGATACGGCCACGCAGGTGACGATGGCCTGGCCGAAACAGCAGCGAAATAGCCCACTTTCAGGCGGGTACGCTTCGACCAGAAGCGTGCCGAGCTACCGCAGGCAGCGTCGCCGGCCGACCAAGTTGACCAACCCCACCCGCATCGTCGCGCTGCTGCGGGATCGTTTCGGGTCTCAAGGCTGACAGACCGCCGAGAAGCTTCGGCAGGCGGTTTGTGGACGGTGCAGGTCAGGCAAAGGTGGACTCGCCCTCCGGCTCCGGGCCAAACCGAAAGCGGCGGCCGGTGATCGAAACCGGTTGAATGCGAAGGTAATGCTGCTTCAGCGTCGCGGTCCACGGCAGCAACTGCGCCCGCTCGGCCTTTGCCAGCTCTTCGGCAGACCGAAGCGTGCGGATCACACCCTTCAGGATGACGCTCCAGCCCTCGGTCACGTCGTGATCATCGGCCTCGAAAAGGACGTTATTGTTGATCGCTGCGCTCACCAACTTGGTGCCCTCCGCAGTGCGGATGAGCACAGTGCGGTCCTGAACGACGAAGTTGACTGGAAAGATCTCGGGTTGACCGTCCACACTGGTGACGAGCCGCCCGAAAGCGACGCTAGTCAGCAGGTCCCAGCTTTCGCTCGCCGACAGAACGGTGACGGGATGCCCGGTCTCCGATATCGTGGCGCTCCCCGACGTCGAGGTGACGGCAGCCGCGTGTTCGTTCACAGTTGTTACGCTATAACGACTCTCCGCGTTATTGAAGCGGCTTACGTCCCCAACCTCGGGGACTTCCGACCCTGCCAGGTGTGCAGGCCATCGCGCGGCGAACGCCTTGGAGCGCTTGGTCCCGGTGCTGCCGGGAGTCCTACGACACTTCGGTTGAGGACCAAGGCCCCCTGACCTTACGTCGCGAATCGGTTTAGCGTTTCCCCTGAGCAGGAGGAGGACTGACGATGTCAGCACACGCCAAGGGCCAGGGCATCATCGTCGGCGCCGATGGGTCACCCGCCTCTGCTGCCGCGATCCGTTGGGCCGCGAAGGATGCTGCGCTGCGTCATCTCTCGCTGACGGTAGTCCACGTGATCAACCCCGCGGTCACGCAGTGGCCGCACGGGCCGCTGCCGAACGACGTCGCGGTATGGCAGGAAAGTCAAGGGCGCCTGATCCTCGCTGCTGCTTTGAAGATCGCGCGAGACGCTGCCAGGATCAGACCGACCGTGTCAATCGACACCGAAATGTATTCATCGGCAACCATTCCGACATTCGTGGATCTATCCAAAGACGCCGAGCTGATCGTTGTGGGCAATCACGGACGAGGAGCGTTGGCCCGCAGCGTGCTCGGTTCGGTCAGTTCGAGTCTCATACGGCACGCGCACTGCCCCGTGGCCGTCGTCCGCGATGAGCAGCCGCGAACCCCGAGTCCCGTCCAGAGGGCCCCCGTGCTCGTCGGGATCGACGGCTCACCCGCCTCAGCGCTCGCTACCCAGATCGCATTCGACGAGGCGTCACGACGTCGCGTCCACCTGGTGGCCGTGCATGCCTGGAGTGACACCGAGATCGTCGAGCTGCCGGGTCTGGATTGGTCGGCGGTGCAGGCCGAGGAGGAACGCCTACTGGCCGAACAGTTGGCGGGTTGGCAGGAGCGCTATCCCGACGTGACTGTGCATCGGCGTCTGGTCTGCGATCGACCGGCCCGCGTGCTCGTCGAAACATCGGAAGCCGCACAGCTTGTCGTCCTGGGAAGTCATGGACGAGGTGTATTCGCCGGCGCACTGCTAGGTTCGGTCGGCAACGCCGTCGTTCAGGCCGTCCACACACCAGTGATCGTGGCACGACATCCGTAGCCGTTTGCGACAACGTGAGAACATTCGATGAAATCAACGGAGTGCGCTCATCCCGTCCTAGTCGGGATCGACGGATCTGACGCAGCGATCAACGCCGCCCGCTGGGCCGCCGACGAAGCCATCAGCAGATCAGTCCCGCTGCGGTTGATCCATGTCATGCACTCTGACGGGAGGTCGACCGCCTCCGGCACGGAGGATCGATTGGCGGTGCAATACGCCGAGGCAGTGCTGCATTCCGCCAGTGCCGCCGTCCAATCTAATGGCAAGCCCGTTGACGTCGACCCAGTGCTGCGTCGTGGGGATATAAGTCTCATCCTGGCCGAGGACTCACGCCGCGCAGCAATGGTCTGCGTCGGATCGGTCGGCATTGGACGCGCGGCCAGCAGGCTCCTGGGGTCGGTAGCGGTGGACCTGGCCAAACACGCCCACTGTCCCGTAGCGATCGTCCGCGCAGACGGCGAACCGTCGCAGGGAAAGATGATCGTGGCGGTCGTGGATCATCATTCCGACAGCGACGAAGTTTTGCACCACGCGTTCGAGGAAGCGCGGCTGCGTAAGGCCTCGCTACTGGCGCTCGGGGTGCGGCGGTGGAAAGTCGCGGCGATGACCGAGCCTGAACTCATTCGGCGCCTCGACAACTGGATCCCATGCTATCCCGATGTGGCAGTGCAGCACTGCATCACCGACACGGCAACCGAGTATTTGGTGACTCGCGCTGAAGCCATCCAACTGCTTGTCACCGGCTGCGCCGACGCCAGTAAGCTCACGCGACTTGTCGGCCCGCACGGCCATGCGCTCGCTTCCTACCCGAACTGCTCAGTTCTGTTGGTTCGGCCGCAGTAATCGAATGGACAAACGACCCGCCGACCCGGGACTTCTGTCCCTACCGTCAGGGGGTCCGTGCTGGTCGGATGACTTCAGGGTCCGCGACGGCAATTGGAGGTGCCCGGATGAATTCCTCCCCTGCGTCGCAGACGACGCGCATGGTCGCCCGAGTCCTTGGCCCATTCTTGGTCATTGCTTGCATCGTCGCCGTAGCACGTAGCGCCGAAATGTCATCGCTGCTAGCAGATTTCGCCGCGAACATGGCGTGGTCATGGTCAGCGGGTCCGTTTGTGCTCGTCTGCGGCCTCATCATCATCGCGCTCCACTCAAACTGGGATGGTCCGGCCGCAATCGCGGTATCCATCTCGGGTTGGCTTATAGCGTTGCGCGGACTGCTGCTGCTGGCCTTTCCCACCGCCTTCATGTCGACGGCTCGCTGGGTGATCGAGACGGATGGCCTGTGGCGCGCTGTTTGCACCGTCTTCGGCGCGATCGGCGTATACCTGTCCTTCGTCGGCTGGATGCCGACGACCCACCAGCGGCCGGTCGCGGCTCGCGAACCCAGTAGATCGGAGCTTTCGCTGTGACCCAACGCGTGCTGTTGGCAATAGTTTTCGCTGTTGCTCTGGTGTCAGTGATACTGATTGCCTCCTCGATCCGGGTGGTCTGGCAGTACGAGCGCGGTGTGCACTTTCGGCTGGGTCGGATCGTCGCAGTTCGCGAGCCGGGTCTGCGGTTGATCATCCCAGTCATCGATCGATTGTGGCCCGTCTCAATGCGTATCGTGACCATGCCGATTCAATCGCAGGGGATCATCACCCGAGACAACGTCAGCTTGGTGGAGTTGAAGGACATCCAGCTGCCCGACAGCATGAAGCGGGCTATGGCCCGGGAAGCTGAGGCCGAGCGCGAGAAGCGGGCCAAGATCATTGCCGCCGAGGGCGAGGCACGCGCTGCCGCGGCGCTCGGGGAGGCATCCGACACCATGATGAAGCATCCGCTGGCATTACAGCTCAGGAATCTTCAGACGCTGGCAGAACTGGGAGTGGAGAAGAACACGACCGTTATCTTCCCCGCCCCGCTGATGAGCGCGATCGGCGAGCTTACCGGCTTCCTCACCCGGGAGTCGGCGGCAACGGCTCTGCAGCCCAACGGCTTTGCCGGCGAGGCACTCACCCGTAGCGCACAGCGCTGAACCCTGACCGCCGACAGCACGGAAAAGAGCCGCGGTGAACGAGACGGCAAGCATCGCCGGCACCGATATCCGCGATCGCGTAGTCATCAGTTCCAAATCGCATCGTGCCCGCCAGATTGGCCTGGTGGCCCTTATTGGCTCATTCGGTGTGATGATCCTGCTGGTGGTATACAGTCGTTGCGCGCCCGATTGCTATGCCGCGAGCCGACCGACATTGTCGCTGTCGCTTTCCCTTTCGCTTGCCGTCATCCTGGTCGCGCGCGGGATTCTGTTGGGGCGGCCGATAACTGCGAGCCATGCCATTGCGGCGGCGGTGCTGGCGGCGACCGGCTTGACTACCCACCTGCTGTCGTTTCAATTGCTCGGCGACGGCCTCGTCGCGTGCGCCGGCCTCGCGGCGACTTGGCCGGTGCCGTCACGGCGGGACCCCGCTGCGCTGGCGCGGGTGTGGGCGTTGATCGAGGAAACCCATGATGATCCGCTCGCCCCGTTCGCCATGCAATCGCTGAAGAGTTACTACTTCAACGCCGACGGCAGCGCAGCGATCGCCTATTGCGCGCGACTCGGTCTCGCAGTCGTCAGTGGTGATCCCATCGGGCAGCGCACCCGGTTCCCCCAACTCGCAAATGAATTCGCCGATATGTGTCGCAGCCGTGGCTGGCGAATCGTGGTGCTGGGCTGTGGTGAGCGGTGTCTAGGGTTGTGGCGCGATCGCGCAACCGTAGGCCAGTCCTTACGACCGATACCCATTGGTCGCGACGTGGTCATCGACGTGGGCCGCTTCACGATGGCAGGGCGGAAGTACCGTAACCTCCGCCAGGCAGTGCAGCGCACCCGCAATGCCGGGATCACCACCGAGGTGGTGGATGAGCAGCAACTGGATGAGCAGCTCACTGACGAACTGGCGGAGGTGCTCTACACATCGCACCGCGGCGCGCATGTCCAACGCGGGTTTTCGATGATTCTCGATCATGCGCTGGAAGGCAGGTACCCGGGTGTTCGGCTGATCATTGCGCGGGACAGTCGCGGGCACGTGCAGGGGTTTCAGCGGTACGCATCGTCCGGCGGCGGCACCGACGTAACTCTCGACGTCCCGTGGCGGCGCCCAGGTGCGCCGAACGGGATCGACGAGCGACTGAGCGTCGATATGATCGAAGCCTGCAAACGGTCTGGCGGCCAGCGGCTTTCGTTGGCCTTCGGCGCTTTCCCTGAACTCTTCGACAATGAGAATCGGAGCCTGACTGAAGGCATCTACTACGTTCTCATCCACCTGGGAAGGTCGCTGATCAAGCTGGAGTCGCTTTACCGATACCTTCGCAAGTTCCACGCATTCGGCGACCGCCGCTATGTGCTGCTTTCGCTGAGCCACATCCCCATCGCCCTGGTGGTTCTGCTCTCGCTGGAGTTCATGCCGCGTCGACGGCAGTTTCGCGTCAGGGCAATGCCTGGCGCAACGGAGCTGACGGACCCACCGGAGGGAACAACGGACCGCAACCGAGGACTATTGCCTCCTGACCGGTTGCGACGCAACCGATAGCGTTCCGATAAACAGCTTTCGGACTGGCCTAATCAGGAGTGCTGATGTTAGAACCGTTTCCCCCGAAGTCAGTCGTTGTTGGCATCGACGGGTCGCAAGCCGCTCTTCAGGCAGCACTATGGGCCGTCGACGAGGTCGCTGGCACCGATATCCCGTTAAGGCTCATGTACATCCGAGAATTGAGCACCGCTGCCGGCGTCGCGGAAACGCGGGCGGCAACGGAGGCGGCGGAGGAAGCGGTGCAATCCGCATACCACGCGATCGGCAAAGCGGGCAAGCCGGTGAAGGTCGAGATGGAGATCGTCGAGGGTTGCCCGCTGTCGGCACTGGTCCAGGCTTCAAGGTCGACTCCGCTGCTCTGCGTTGGCGACACCGGATCCGGCCAGTCCTCCCCTGCCGGCTTCGGTTCCACGGCTACCGCGTTGATACGTTCCGCGCATAGCTCGGTGGCCATCGTCAGAGGCGGCCCCGCCGGTGAGCGAACCCGCAGCCGATCGGTCCTGGCGCACGTTGTCGGGTCAGTCGACGACGAGCTGGTCCTGGAATACGGTTTCGAGGAGGCCAACCGCAGAAAGGCTCCGCTGGTGATGATGACGGCATGGCGGACCGAGTTCGACAACCTTCAGAACGATCGACTACTCAGAGAACAAGAACGCCGTATGCGCGCCGTACTCGATCGATATGCCGCACTGTGGACTCCGCACTACGCGAGCGTGACCCTGGATACCGTGGTTGCGTATGGCCCTTTTCTCAACTACCTCGCCGACCATGCGGAATCGACTCAACTGGTAGTCGTCGGGGCCACGCAAGCCATTGAAGTGCAGCAGCTTTGCCGTTCGACTGCAGACCGTGCTTTACGGCGAAGCGACTTTGCCGTCCTGGTCGCCCGCTAGCCGTTGCCGTCGCTACACGCAAAGCGAGCAGGTGGGCCGTCACGGCGAGCACGGTTCGCTTGCTATGTGACGCGGATAGCGGATTCGACCTCCTCGGCGGAGAGCTCTTTGGTGCACAAGAACCAGTCCGTGCACTCGATGCCGTCAGCGGTGCCCTTCATACGCTCCCGTGCGGCGCTGGAAGAGCTGGGCGCCGAGAGGATAACGGGCTCACCGGGTTCCCAGTCCGCTGGAGTTGCGACGCCATAGTGGTCGGCGGTCTGCAAGGCTTTGACGACGCGGAGCAACTCGCTGAAGTTACGCCCGAGGCTTAACGGGTAGTAGATGATCACACGGATCGTGCCGGTCGGGTCGATGACGAAAACCGCACGCACCGCCTTGGTTGAATCCTCGCCCGGCATGATCATCCCGTACTTCCGGGCGACACTCATGGAGACGTCTTCAATTAAGGGGAAGGCGACTTCGACGTCCTTGAGATCACGGAAGACGATTTTTTCTTTGATCCTCCGCAGCCACGCGATGTGGCTGTAGAGTCCGTCGACCGACAGTCCCAGAAGTTCGGTGTTGTAGGCGGCCAACTGTTGCTGCATCGAGGCGAACGTCATGAACTCGGTTGTGCAGACCGGGGTGAAATCGGCTGGATGGGAGAAAAGGATGACCCATTTGCCGTGGTAGTCGGCGGGAAAGTTGACCTCACCCTCGGTGGTGACAGCAGTGAACGCAGGTGCTGGATCCCCGATTCGCGGCATCGGTATCGTGCCAGTCGCTTCGGCAGTAGAGGTGGTCATGGCAAACGGTCCTTCTCCCAGAAAATTAACGGGTTTCGCAAATTGGCCTACGTGTCAGAATGCGGCTCGTCCCGCGTGGGTTGATAGGGCCGATGGTCACTGCGACGTGAGTTCCTGGTCCCTATCCGGCCAGCGTTCACTGCCCCCGGGATGCTGGTCGGCGACGGAATCGAAAAGGTCTACTGAGCGTCCCTACCGACTACCTGGATCGGCACATGGATTCTGACAGCGAAATGTGTCCTTGTCCTGCGTGGCCGGAACCTGGCCGCCGGAAAGGGCGGCGACTGTCGTTGCGCTGCAAGGCGTCACCCGAAACGGCGGCGATCAGTCAAGCCGACCGCGCTGTCCTGACGGTAGCCGTTGCTGCACCCAAGGCCAGTCGATTCGCTCCTGTTCGAGGCGCACGCGTTCACCCAGCCCGTCTGTGACCAGTTCCGAGTACAGGTCGTACTCGTCAGGCGTCAGTCGCGCCAGGGCCGACTTCGTAGGGCTTTCCTCGGAAACCCAACGGTCGCGGTGGGCCAGCAGCGTGGCACGGTCCATCAGCACCGAGCGCGCTTGCGGGAGCCGCGCCCGTAGGCGGTCGAGAATGGCGAATCCGTGTGTATCGATGTCTCCCCAGTAGAGAATGTCAGCCTCCGCCAGCCATCGCAGCCGAGCAATTCGGTCGACTTCGAAACCTTTCCCCCAGAACACAATCCCGCTCTCGGGGACAGCGACGCTCAGATAGCTGATCTCGTTCTCTACGATTACCGCAACGCGCGGTTGGATCGTCAGCTGCGCCAGCTCCTCGGATCGCACCGCCAGCTCAGTCAGCGTCGGCCCCAGGAAGCCCAGTGCGGGTGAGGGCCGGAGCCGCACCAAGGCGGGTTTGCACCGCAGACCGAGATCGGCCAGGAACCCGGAGGCCGTCGATGAAACGGCAAGCATCGCGGCCAGAACCGTCCGGTGCCGCTCGGCGAACTTGGTGTCAACGCCGGGTGCATCGATCTCGCGAAGGTAGCGCTGCGACTGACGGTGACTGTCGAGCCACCCAAAGGCAGCGATCAGCTGGGGCATCTCAGACGCCAGCTCGAGGGCGCGATGCGGATGGCCGACGATCCACTCGCGCACCGGAGGATGCTGATCTGCCAGAGCCAGAAGATCGTCGAATCGGCGAACCATCGTCGTCACGCCCAACAAGGCCCAGGCCTGCGCGCGCGAGGACACCACCGCACGGACGGGCAGTAGGTTGCGGCCGACCTGTCGACCGCCGATCGGCTGCCATTGCAGGGCGTATCGGCTGTCGTTGTGTCGGCCGGCGTCCAGGGCGGCCACCCAGTCGCGCGCCGCGGCAATGTCATCACCGACCTGCGAGGGTTTGGGACCGCGCAGCGGCACCTCGATCGGCTGAAAGGGATCGCCGTTGGCGTGGGCGCGCAGCAACGACCCGTCGTCCCACCGGCGCCTGACCCTGGCGGCAATGTCATCCGGTGTGGTCCACGTCGCGCTCATGGCGCCACTCCTCATCATCGGCGCCTGTTGATGTCGTCGGCGCGGCATTCACGACCGCCGTCCGTCACGTCGCGTCCGGTACTCCTCGATCGTCATCGTCTGGAGGCGAGAGGACGTGCCGCTCGGATTGTCGACGAATCCGATCGCCTTCACGTAGGGCTCGATGACGTGCACCTTCTGCAGGGGCGTGACGATGAGAAGTTGCAGCCCGAGCGTCGCGAAAAGGTCCAGCGCGTAGCGCGTCGAGACATCTGAGCCGCGCCCGAATGCCTCGTCGATGACCGCGAACCGGAAGTCTCGCGACTTCTCAGCACCCCACTCGAGCCCGAACTGGTAAGCAAGGGAGGCCGCCAGGATCGTGTAGGCGAGCTTCTCCTTCTGGCCGCCGGACTTGCCGTCGGAATCGCTGTAATGCTCCCATTCCTCACCGGTCTGCACGTCGCGCTCCGACGCGGAGAAGACGAACCAGTTGCGCACGTCGGTGACGCGCCGGGTCCAGTTCTTGTCGGATTCGGCATAGCCGTCGCGACCTCGGAAGCGCTCGATGATCCGCTTGACGTCGAGAAAGCGTTGCTCGGAGTACTGGTCACCGTCGAGCGCGAGGCTGTCGTTGGTCAGGTTGCGCAAGTCCGAACGGAACTGCGCGATGTCCTGGTTGGTGGTGGTCTCCTTCTCCAGTCGGATGTAGCGGCCCGGGTTGTAGGGCACCGCGCCGAGCGCCTCGTTGATGCGCTCGACGCGCTCGTCGATGGCCGACGCCTGCCGGTTGAGCCAGTTGTTGAAGCCGGCCAGCTCCTGGATGGCGTTTTTGTTGAGCTGCTCTTTGAACTCGGCCTCGAAACGCGGGAGGTCGTCGGTCGCGACGCGATCGCGGAACGTCAGAAAGTCTTGGCGCGCTTCAACATTGGCGTCCATGTCGGCGCGAGTCTCGGGCCAGCGGCGTAACACGTCGCTCATGTACTGGACCAAGTTCAGCGCGTAGCCGTTGAGTTGACCGGTGAGACGCTCGATACGCCGATGCAGATCCGCCGACAGCGCTACCTCCGCCTCCGCGCAGTCCGCTGCCCGCACCGGGCGGTGCTTTCGAAGGCGTTCGTCGAGGGCGGCGTACGACGCGCGGGCCGCGGCCAGCTCGTGCTCGGGGCACGCCGCGACAAACTCGTCGTCGCGCTTCTTCCCTTGCTCCGCGTGCCTTTTCGCCACTGCCGTGGTCGCGAGCCTGCCGGTCAGCGTGTCGATCAACTCCCCCACGAGTTTGGCTTGCTCGTCGTTGTCGGCGAGCGCTCGCGCGATCTCCTCCAGGCGCGACGAGCCGGACAGCAGCCGGACCCGTTCGGATTCATGGTCGTGTGCGCGCGCCTGGGCCTCATCCACATCGAGGTCGTTCCAGGAGCGGTACTCCTCCAGCCGGGCCAGGGCTTGCAGCTTTGCCTGCACCGCATCCCGCTGCGCATCGAGGCCCGCCAACTCGGTGGCAGCCGTCCCGAGCTTTTCCTCCAGCCCGGCGAGTTCGTCCCGAAGTGCGGCGACCTTCCGTTCGTTCGCCCAGCCCAGAACCCAACGACGGGGGTCGTCGACACGGTGCCGGTCATCCTTCTCGTGGCGCTCACCCGAACGTACCTGGCCTTCGCGGGTCACGGCGCGCCGCTGTCCGCGGAACTCCTCCAGGCTCGGCGCGCATCGGTAGTCGGCCCGCTTTGTAAGCTCGTCCACCAGGTACTGATGGAAGGGCCCGTCCTTGACCTCGACGCAGTCGGCGAGCCACAGCCCTTCATGACTCGGCGCTTGGAGTGGAACTCGTTGTCTGGCGACCCTTTCGTAGACAAGCTTGGCCCCGGTCGGCTTGCCGCCGCGCCCAGAGAAGGTGAGCCTTGCGCCGTTCACCCAGCCGGTGACGGCGTCGTAGTGCTGCTGCGGCACCAGCAGCGAGAGAGCGAACCCACGCAGTACCCGCTCCGCAGCGCCCCGCCACTGGGCGCGCTCGTCGGTCACGTCGAGCAGTTCGCCCGCATACGGAAGATCGTCCGGTGTCAGCCCGAGCGCGGCACACAGCTGCGCGCGGACCTCGACCTGCTCGACGGGCAAGTTGCTGGTGCGTTGCTCCAGGCTCACGAGTTCCTCGGAGATCAGGCCGCATTGCCGTCGGAACTCCCTCTCCCGTCCGATCGCGTCGACCGTGGCCGCGTCGAGCGCCCCCTTCTCCGCACTCAGCCGCGAGCGCTCGGTGGCGGCCAGAGCGGATAGGGCCGCGAAAGCCTCGCCGCCGGCGACCGGTTCCAGCCCGGCTTCGGCGACGGCGACGTCGAACCGGGTCCGGGCATGACGACGGCTCTGGGCTTGGGCCAGGGCCTGCTCGGTCATTCGCTCCAACTCGCCGATGCGGTCCCCGCCGGCCTTGGCGCGCTCCTCGATAAGACCGTCGTGTTCGTGTTGTAGCTTCTGCTCCTTGGCTTTAGCGGCGTCCTGCTCGTGCAACAGGCCCACGCCTTCGGCGTCCAGCTGGGCGATCTCGTCACCGAGCAGCTGAGAGCGCAGCTCGGCGACAAACAGCCGGACGGCGGATCGCTCGCGCTCCAACGACTCGCGCTCCGCGAGTGCGGCGTCGTACTTTTCCGCGGTCAGCACGACCGGATCGAGCGCTTCGAGCTGCTCTCGCGCTCGCTTGACAGCGTCGTGCGCCTTGGTCAGGTCGTCGAAGTGGGCGATGATGTCCCGCACCCGCTCGGTCGAGTCGCTCGGCTCGAGCATATGGTCGCGCACGAAGTCGTTGAGATTGCCCACCGACTTCATCGAAACCGTCTGGTGGAACAGCTCGAGCGCCTGCTCAGATCGGATTCCGAGCAGGCGGCGCAGCGAGGTCGCGTACTTGGGGAATTCGTCGAAGATCTCCGCGCCGGTGCCACGCAGCCGCTTGCGAAGATCGCGCAGGTCCGTGCCGAAGTCGGCGAAATCCGTTGCGATCGAGAGGGATTTGGTCGCGGTGACGAAGAAGCGGTAGGGCTGGCCGGTGCGTTCACGCTGCTGGAAGACCTGGGCCAGGGTGATCGTCTCGTCGTAGCCGTGGTTGGTGAACACCCCGAGGACGACGGAGTAGGTCCGCCTGTTCTCGCGCAGGCCCTTGGCGCGCGACCGTCCGGTGACCTCGTTTCGCTCGGACTTGTAGTGGCCTTCGACGTAGGACCGCAGGGTGCGTTCCTTGGCCTCGGCGCCGGCGGCCTTGTTGTAGGCGGCCTTGTGGGACGGCATCAGCAACGTGGTGAGCGCGTCGACGATCGTCGACTTGCCCGAGCCGATGTCGCCGGTGAGCAGCGCCGTCTCGGCGTCGGGAGTGAACCGCCAGACCTGGGAGTCGAACGTGCCCCAGTTCAATACTTCCGCATACTGGAGCCGGTAACCGGCCCGTCGGGTATCACCGAGCCCGACCATGGAAAACAGTCCGTCACTCATCGGCACCAGCCGTTCCGGCATATTCCCGTAGTTTCGTCGCGAAGTCCGACAAGGTCTGGGCGTCGACGTAGGCCTTGAGGATGCGCCGCACCTCCCAGTGGTCGTTCTGGCCGCGTAGCTGCCGCAGAAACCCGAGTTCGCGCGCCTTGTTGATCGTCGTCTCGGCCTGGTCGACGACGCGCGCGTCGTTGGTGGACTCGGCCTGAAAGAGCCTCAGCATCTCCACGATCTGATCGGTGGACAGCACCAGACGGCCGTCGCCGCCGGCCGTCTCGAACTCGACAAGCCGTTTGCGCAGCAACACCAGCAGCAGGCTGACGTTGTAGGTCAGTGCGCGCCGTCGTACCAGGCGCGGCAGCGCCTCATCGCCGTCTTCCTCGGGCCGGGACCGGAGGTAGGCGTAGCCCTCGGCGTCGTCAACCACCACATCGACGCCGATGGTGGCGAAATGGTCTCGGACACCGGCGCCCAGGCGTTCCAGCGTCAGCCAGGTGTCCTCGTCCGATTCGCGGTAGACGACACCCTGCATCAGCCGGATGATCGCGCCGGCGACTGCGTGTTCGTTGCTCATCGCCGCCGCACCGTCACTTTGGGCAGTCTCGCTCGCCTGGTGATCCCCGGGTCGGCGGGGTCGCCGTACTCCAGCAACGTCTCGTCCGTGTCGTCCATATCGACCGTCACCTCGTCGTCATTGAGCGCCAGGTAGCCGACGATCTCCGCGGCACCTTGCTCGATCGGATGCATCGCGATGACATCGGAGAGCAGAGCCATCGAGCGCTCGGGCAGAACGCTTCGGACGATCTCGATCAGGCGCGCCTGATCGACGAACGTCTGCGTGAAAAGGAGCTCGGCGTCGACCTTCTCGGCGGCCACCGCAATCCGGCTTTCTACCGCGACCGCCGCGGGCGTTTGGTAGAGGGGCCGCTCGAACGGCAGGGCGATCTCGATACCCGGCTGGTCGACGGTGAGACCCAACGTCGGCGGGTGAGCGCGGAGTTCGAGCGCAATGCCTTCCACCGAGCGAACCAGGTCGAGAACGCGCCGGTTCTCCAGCCAGACCCGGTCGTCGAGGAAGCGGCGCAGTTGTTCGGAAATCTGGCGGACCGTGCGCTGCGCCCGATCGGCGGCCTCGGACCAGTCGTGGTGGATGCCGCGAATGCGCTGGTCGGCTTCGATCGTGTCGAGAGCAGACACCTTGACGAGCAACTCCGCCAGTTCAGTCTGACGCGACTCGGAGAGCAGGAAGTCGTAGAACGACTGGAAACTACGCCCCTGGTCCGAGCCGGCGATCTCCGAGCGACTACCGACCAGCTCGGCAAGCAGTTCGCCCTTGGAGCCGTCCCACGCCGCGATCTTTTCTCGCGCCGCACGGTCCAGGCGCCGAAAGTTCTCTTCGACCTCGCGGAAGTCAGCGAGCAGTTCGCGCGCAGTCGCGGAGAGTTGCTGGTAGCGGTCGCGGACCCCGGTCGCGTCCATGACGGTGAGGACGCCGGCTTCGACGGCCGCGATCTCGGTGTCGAGTTGGTCGCGGCGGCGGCGCAGTTCGGCCAACCGGACCTCGGGTTCGACTTCGGTTCCGTGCACGATCTGTCGCAGTAGCTCGACCACGGTGTGCAACCTGGACTCGGTCCCCACGAAGGACCTACCCTGCAGCGTCATCACCCACGCATAGGCCTTCTCGAACGCCGGGGTCGCCTCGTAGTGCACTTCGTCGTCGCCGGGCGGATAAAACCGCCGCAGATACTCGGTGACGGCCCAGTCCTCCAAATAGGACCGCGCGTCTTTCGGAAACCGTTCCTCACCGTTCTCGGTGGGGATTTCGACGTTCAACGCATGTAGGTGGTCGTCCAGCTTCGCCGCAACCTGGCTTGCCGGGCAGGCGCCGCGGTTGCCCTCGACGAAAAACTCCCCGAGGAAGGACAGGATCAGCACGGCGTTGGCCGCACGCAGCAGTCGCCAAGCGGGGTGCCGTTCCCGCAGCGCGTCGATCGCCGCATAGTCCATCACCGAAATCGTAGAGAATCCCACCGACAGATTCCGGGTGCGCTCGCCGGAAAAGACCACCAGTTCCGAATTTCCCGTAACCGACGCATTGCCGAGATGGATCGACAGGCGCTTCTCGACGAGGCGAAGGCCAGCGTTCCCGGCTGACGGTCATCGACCTGATGCGGCTCTGGCATCGATGTTTGATGTAGCGAAATACGTGGCCATCGCCGATGAAAACGGCCCCCGGAGTCTCCTCCGAGGGCCGTTTCTACACGGGATTCGAACCTGCGACCTCTGGGTTATGAGCTAACCGCTCCGATTCTCAAGTCGCATCACCGGTCTCATAGCCGCAGGCCACGATCAATCGCTCGTCCGACGCATCACGCGGCGTTGCACACCAACTCGGGTGTTGCGCAGCGTTTGGTTCACAAATCCGTTCACACGCAGCGACTTCGGCGCGATCTGACATGAGGCCCGCGTCATGCCTTGTCGACCTCGGCGATCCAGGCGTTGATCTCAGCGACGGCCGCGCCGAGCGACAGCTCGATGCTGGCCGAGGCAGCAGCCCGCTTGTAGTCGTGACCCCAGTGGTCGTGTCCGGTCACGGTCGGCGGCCACGTCCTTGCCGGGAAACCGAGTTGCAAGGCTTCGTCGGCTCGGGCCTGAAAGACGGCCGCACCGGCTGCACGGATCTCGGCCAGCGTCGGGCTTCCGGTCGCGGCTGCGAGGTCACGCAGCAGGAGCAGGTCCACAACGTCGCGGGCACGATCGTTGATGGAGTCCGGCGGTTTATGAGGATCGGAAACCGCGTGGATCTTCTGCGCGATCTGGAAGCGCATGGCGATCCCAACGAGGGTGTCGGGGTCCGGCAGGCCAAACCCACTCAGTGGCGGCGGCTCGATGGACTCGAAGTCCTCGCCGATGCCTGACTCGTCGGGTGAGACCTCGAATTGGATGCGCCTCCAGCTGACACCCCGGAACTCGATGATGATGTCGAACCGACGTGGCTTGATGATCCTGGTGGGAACGTTGACGACCTCGACCTCGCCCCGGCGCAACATGAGAGGTCCCCATGGCTCGGCAAGTGCGTCCTCCAAGGCAAGAAGAAACGCGTCCAGGTCACCGCGGACGAGCCCGTCGACGTCCTTGGTGGTTCGGGTGGTGGCGGGCAAGCGGTGCTGAAGCAAGGCACCGCCTTTGATGAGGAACAGCTGCCTGCCATCGGCGTCGATTGCGCGTTGGACGCAAGCGATGGCGACCGACGACGCGACGAGCCAGCCAAGCCTGCCGCCCTTGGCCTCCGCGCCGAGTTTGTCTTCGGCCTGGGCAATCCAGTTGTTCAGGACGGTCGCCGACGCGGGCTGCTTCGTCTTCGGCTTCAGCGTGTGCAGCAGGTCGGCCAGCCGGGAGCCGATACGGTCATCGCCCATCGCGAGCTTCCAATGCCCTGGCCAACTCTTCACGCTCGGCGGTCTTCAGATAGCCCTGGACGTGCCCCCGGTCAATGGCCTGCCGCAGCAGATAGGTGGGGGTGCCGTAGGCGATGCACTGGGCAACGGCTGTCGCCGCCGTGACGGTGGGAATCTCCTGCCACCAGCCGATCTGCGCTGTCGCGAGGTCCTCCCGGTGGAGCACGTAGTCTTCACCACTCGCACGGCGCAGCCGCCGGTGCTTGGCGACGGTGATGTGGATACGGTTCGGGTTGACGTCGCTGATGCCATAGGCGTCCAGCGCAGTCTCATGGCTCAGGCACGCCTCCGGTGCCCGCGTCCACAGCACGGCAAGCATGTAGGGGTCGTACTGACCGACCGGGTACTGCGGGAACCGGTAAACCCCGTGCGCAACACGTATCAGCGTGCCCCGCTGCACAAGCATCTGCAGCGCACCCTTGCCTACACCCAGATCTGCAGCCTGCTGAGCAGTTACGAACCCGAGCTGTGTGGTCGCAACGTCCCACAACTCGGCCCGCGCCAGCGGCTTGGTCGCCATGGCAAAAGTATAACGAAATCGTGATACTATTGCCACCTAGCTCCAGGTCCTTCGTACCTCTTTTATTTCTGGCAAGACGTGATTGATCCGGGCAGACCAGCAAAAGCTGATGTGGCCAATCACGTGTCCATCGGGCATGAAAACGGCCCCCGGAGTCTCCTCCGAGGGCCGTTTCTACTAGTAGCGGGGACAGGATTCGAACCTGCGACCTCTGGGTTATGAGCCCAGCGAGCTACCGAGCTGCTCCACCCCGCGACGGGTGTACACCAGGTTACCGAACCCGACCGAGCCCACCAAATCGCGCGCTCACCAGCACTACTTCGCCTCGTTGTACTTGGTGATCGCCGCGTCGAGGCGCTGCAGCGCCGCGCCGTAGGCCCCGAAGTCGCCCGACTTCTGCGCGTCACGGGCCGCGCCCATCGCCGTCTCGACGTCCTTGAGTGCGGCGGCCTTCGCCGGCGACAGACTGACCGCCCCGCTGGGCGGCGGTGTCACCGCGTCGGCGGGCGGCGGTGGGCTAGCGGGCGGTCCGCCCGGCGGTGCCCCTGCGGGCACCCCGGACTCGGTCGGCGCGATGCCGGCCGCGGTCGCGGCCGCCCCCGGCCCGAACAGCCCGGTCAGCGCGTCACCGACGGTCGGCCCGTAGCCGATTTTGTCGTTGTACATCATCGCCACCCGGATCAACCTGGGGTACGAGGAAGCGACATCGCTGGTGCCCGGCGAGGCGTACACCGGCTCCACGTACAACAGCCCGCCCTGAGCCACCGGCAACGTCAGCAGGTTGCCCCACTTGATCCGGTTCTGGTTGTCACGCCCGATCACGCCGAGATCCTGCGACACCGCGGTATCGGTGGTGATCGCGTTATTCGCCAACTTGGGACCGTTGACCTGGCCGGGGATGGTCAAGACGGTGATCTTGCCGTAGGTCGCCGGATCGGAGCTGGCGCTGATGTAGGCGGCCAGGTAATCGCGTTTGAACCTGTTCATCGCGGTGGTCAGCTGGAACGACGCCGCAGTGTCGCCATTGGCAATGTTTTTCGCGACGATGTAGTACGGCGGCTGGTAGCTGCTGGCGGTCGGGTTCGGGTCGAGCGGCACGTCCCAGAAATCTGACGTGGAGAAGAACGTCACCGGGTCGTTGACGTGATACTTGGCCAGCAACATCCGCTGCACCTTGAACAGGTCTTCGGGATAGCGCAGGTGCTCGGCCAGTTCGCCGGAGATGTCGCTCTTCGGTTTGACCGTTCCGGGAAAGACTTTCATCCAGGCCTGCAGCACCGGGTCGTGCTCGTCCTGCTGGTAGAGCGCCACGGTTCCGTCGTAGGCGTCGACGGTGGCCTTGACCGAGTTGCGGATGTAAGACACCTGCTTGTCCGGCGCCAACCGATTGAACGCGACTTCTGTCGAGTCGGCGGTAGCCGACGACAGCGAGGTGAGCTGGGAGTACGGGTAGTTGTCTAATGTGGTGTAGCCGTCGATGATCCACACCAGCCGCTTGTTGACGATCGCCGGGTACACGCTGCTGTCGGTGGTCAGCCACGGCGCTACCGCTTCCACCCGCTGGGCCGGGTCACGGTTGAACAGGATCTTGCTGTCGGACCCGATCACGTTGGAGAACAAGAAGTTCCGCTCGGCGAACTTCGCGGCGAAAACGCCGCGGGATATCCAGCCGCCGAGTGACACTCCCCCGCTGCCGGTATAGGTGTAGTTCTTGGTCTCGGAGTTGGTCTCGTAGTCGTATTCCCGGTCGACACCGCCTTTTCCGACGATCGCGTAGTCGGCAGGCGCACTCGCGATCACCGGACCGAAGTAGATCCGGGGCTGGTCCAGTGGCGCCGGGCCCGGGGACAACACGCTGCCATTGGCCCCGACGACGCTGGCCAAGAACTCCGGGTATCCACCATTTTGGTTGGGGTCGTTCGCGATTCCGCGCACGGTGTTGGCCGGTGAGGCGATGAAACCGTTGCCGTGCGTGAAGACGGTGTGTTTGTTGATCCAGTCCCGCTGATTGTCGATGAGGTGGTCGGGGTTGAGTTCTCTTGCCGCGACGACATAGTCGCGCAGGTGACCATCCGGGCCGCGGTACCGGTCGATCGACAACCGGTCAGGAAAATAGTAGAAGTTCTTGCCCTGCTCGAACTGGGTGAACGCCGGGCTGATGATGGTGGGGTCCAGCAGTCGGATGTTGGACGTGGTGGCCCGGTCCGAGGCGACCTGCTCGGCCGTGGCCTTCCCGTCGCCGCTGTAATCCCGGTAGCTCACCACGTCCTCGGTCAGTCCGTAGGCTTGCCGGGTCGCGGTGATGCTCCTGCTGATGTACTCGCGTTCCTTCTGCGCCGCATTGGGTTTGACGCTGAATTGCTCAATGACCAACGGCCATGCCGCGCCGACCACCATCGACGACAGCAGCAGTAACACCAGCCCGATTGCCGGAATCCGCAGGTCTCGCAGCACGATCGCCGAGAACACCGCGACCGCGCAGATCAGCGCGATCGCCAGCAGGATCAGCTTGGCCGGCAACACGGCGTTGATGTCGGTGTAGCCGGCTCCGGTGAAGGGCTTGCCTGCCCGGGTGTGCGACAGCAACTCGTAGCGGTCCAGCCAGTATGCGAACGCCTTGAGCAGCACCAGCGTCCCGACCAGGCTGATCAACTGGATACGCGCCGAGCGGCTCAGCGCACCAGCGCGTCCCGACAACCGGATGCCGCCGAAGATGTAGTGCGTCAGCAGATTCGCGACGAGAGCCAGAAAGATCGCGACGAAGAAGAAGCTGAGCACCAGTCGGTAGAAAGGCAGCTCGAAAGCATAGAAGCCCAGGTCCTTACCGAATTGCGGATCGCCGATGCCGAAGCTTCCGCCATGCAGAAAGAGTTGGATACGCACCCAGAAGGTCTGCGCGACAGCGCCGGCGAGCAGCCCGATCGTCACGGGCACACCGGTAACGATGATCCGCAGCCTGGACATCACCACCGTGCGGTAGCGCGCCACCGGATCGCTGCCATTGCTCGGGACGAACACTGGCCGGGTCCGGTACGCCATCGTCATGGCGGCGAACACGATGCCGCCCACTAGTAGCCCGACCACCACGAACACGATCAGCCGGGTCATCAGCACGGTGGTGAACACCGATCGGTAGCCCAGTTCGCCGAACCACAGCCAGTCGACATACGCGTCGATCAATCGAGGCCCGATCAGCAGCAGACCGATCAGGGTCAGCGCGATAGCGATCAGCGTCCGGCTGCGTCGAGTCAGCTTCGGCATTCTGGCGGCGGGCCGCATCCCCACTAGCTACGCTCCCTGCTCGGTTGTGCTCGACGTTCCAACTCTACGCATCGTCTGATCTACTCGGCTCTTCCTCGCGGCGCTCCGCGGCGCGCATTTTTGCCACCCCCGCTAGCAACCCGGCGGCTGCCCGCCGGAGGTCACGGCGTGCAGCGCGTCAACGGCCGCACCGAGGTTGTCGACCTTGATCATCTGCAGGCCGGGCACCTTCTCGGCGTTGGCCTCGTAACAGTTGCCGGCCGGCACCAGGAACACCGTCGCTCCGGCGTCGCGGGCGGCGCTCATCTTGTGCCCTATCCCGCCGATCTTGCCGACCTCGCCGTCCGGCTTGATCGTGCCGGTGCCTGCCACGAATTTCGAGCCGGCGAGATTGCCGGTCGTCAGCTTGTCGATGACGGCCAGGCTGAACATCAGCCCCGCCGACGGCCCACCCACGTTGGCGAGGTTGAAGTCGACCACAAATGGCGCCCACGGTGCGTCCGTCACAGAGACGCCGACGAAGCCGTAGTCCCCCTTCGGATGATGACCCAACGTGATCTGGGCCGTCCCGGGTTGCGCGTTCTTACGGCGAAAATCGACGGTGACCTGCTGGCCGGGTTTGGTGGTCTTCAGAAACGACGTGAACTGCTCCACGTTCGCTACCGGCTTACCGTTGACTGCCTGGACGGCATCGCCGGCCTGCAGCTTACCCACCGAGGGCCCGGGGTCGGTGAGCGTCACGATCGTCACCGCCTCCGGATATTTCAGGTAGCCCAGCGCAGCGAATTCGGCGTTGTGCTCCGACTCCTTGAAATCGGCGTCGTTGGCCTTGTCGACTTCTTCGCGCGACTGACCAGGCGGGTAGACCAGATCGCGCGGCATCAGCTGTTCCTGCCCGGACAGCCACAGCGTCAGCGCCTCGGCCAGGCTGAGGTCGTCGCGCTGAGAGACCGTCGTCATGTCCAGGTGGCCCGTCGTCGGGTGCGTCGGGGTGCCTTTGATCTCGACCACCTGCTTACCGTCGACCTCGCCGAGGGTGTCGAACGCCGGACCCGGGCCCAGCGACACGTACGGCACCGTGACTGCGGCGAGCAGCACACCGAAGACCACGATCGGGACCAGCGCCACCATCAGCGTCAGAATCCGCCTGTTCACGTCGCTAACCCTAGACGCTGGCGTCACACCAACCCGGTTCATGGCCCGGCTTCTTCCCATGACGGGACGCCGGGCCGCGCGCCATGGATAGCCGATGAGTACCGTTGGGGGCATGGCTGACGTGCCTTTCGGGTTCTCCGCCGAAGACGACCCGGACCGCGACAAGCACCGTGCGAACGACCGGGAGTCCGGCTCGGGATCTGCTGACCCGTTCGGGCTGGGTGGCCTCGGCGGCGAATTCAACATGGCCGACCTCGGCCAGATGTTCACCCAGCTGGGGCAGATGTTCAGCGGCGCCGGCTCCATGGGCGGTCAATCCTCCGGCCCGGTGAACTACGAACTCGCCCGCCAGCTGGCATCGAGCTCGATCGGGTTCGTGACGCCCATCCCGATCGCGACCCGCGAGGCAATCGGCGACGCCGTCCACTTGGCCGAGACCTGGCTCGACGGCGTGACCGCCCTACCGGCCGGCACCACCAGGACGATGGCCTGGACGCCCACCGACTGGGTGGAGCACACCCTGGAAACCTGGAAGCGGCTGTGCGATCCGATGGCCCAGCAGATCGCCACGGTGTGGGCGTCGGCATTGCCCGAGGAAGCCAAGGCCATGGCCGGTCCGCTGATGTCAATGATGTCGCAAATGGGCGGTATGGCATTCGGCTCGCAGCTGGGCCAAGCATTGGCCCGGCTGTCCAAAGAAGTGCTGACCTCCACCGACATCGGATTACCGTTGGGCCCCAAGGGGATTGCAGCGCTGGTGCCCGACGCCATCGAATCGTTCGCTGACGGGCTCGAGCAGCCTCGCAGCGAGATCGTCACCTTCCTCGCGGCCCGCGAGGCTGCTCATCATCGGCTGTTCAGTCATGTGCCGTGGCTGTCGAGTCAGCTGCTCGGCGCGGTCGAGGCCTACGCCAAGGGCATGAAGATCGACATGCACGGGATCGAGGAGCTGGCACGCGATTTCAACCCGGCGTCGCTCAGCGATCCCGCCGCCATGGAGCAGCTACTCGAACAAGGGGTGTTCGAGCCCAAGGCGACGCCCGAGCAGACCCAGGCGCTGGAGCGGCTGGCGACGCTGCTGGCGCTGATCGAGGGCTGGGTGCAGACCGTGGTCAACGCCGCACTGGGTGACCGGATCCCGGCCGCGGCCGCACTCGGCGAAACATTGCGCCGGCGCCGGGCGACCGGCGGGCCGGCCGAACAGACCTTCGCCACACTGGTGGGCCTCGAGTTGCGGCCGCGCAAGCTGCGCGAGGCCGCCGCGCTATGGGACCGACTGACCCAGGCCGTCGGCGTCGACGCCCGCGACGCGGTCTGGCAGCACCCCGACCTGTTACCCAGCTGCGATGATCTCGACGACCCGGCCGGCTTCATCGACCGCGAACTCGGTGGCGACACCAGCGGAATCGAGGACGCGATCGCTGAGTTCGAGCGTGGTTCCCATGACGACAACGGCCCCGGCGCTGTGGATAGCTGAGCCCTTCTTCGCTCATCGGCGTGGCACAGTGCCAGGATGGCGCAGCCCAAGTCGCCGCTGTATGCACTCGATCCAGCGCTGCCGGTGCTGCTTCGACCCGACGGCGCGGTGCAAGTGGGCTGGGGCCCGCGCCGCGCCGTGCTGATCCGGCCACCGCGCGGCGTGACCGCGACCGGACTGGCCACCCTGCTGCGGGCGATGCGTTCGCCAGTGCCGATCAGCGAGCTGCAACACCAGCGCATCGGTCTGAGCAACGGCGAATTGGTCGACCTGGTCCGGCAATTGGTGACAGCCGGCGTCGCCACCTGCGGGACACGCCAACGGCCGAGCCGCTCGGCGTCGATCCGGGTGCACGGCCGCGGCCCGCTGTCCGAACTGCTGGCCGACGGGTTGCGGTGCTCGGGAGCCCGGGTCAAACAGAGCAACCAGCCGCATGCCGCCGTGACGTCTGCCGAAGCCGACCTGGTGGTGCTGTCCGACAACCTCGTCGCCGACCCGCGGCTGCTGCGCGAGCTGCACGGCCAGGGTGTCGCGCACCTTGCGGTGCGGGTACGTGACGGTACCGGGCTGGTCGGCCCGTTGGTTGTGCCCGGTGTGACGAGCTGCCTGGACTGCGCGGACTTACACCGCAGGGATCGCGACGCGGCGTGGCCCGCCGTCGCGGCGCAGCTGCGGGACACCGTCGGCGTGGCCGACCGTGCGACCCTGCTGGCCACCGCGGCGTTGGCGCTCAGCCAGGTCAACCGGGTGATCGCAGCGGTCCGCGGCACCGCCTCCGAACCGCCCGCGTCGTTGAGCGCGACCCTGGAGTTCGACGTGCACGCCGGCTCGATCGTGGCGCGGCAATGGCCGAAGCATCCGTTGTGTTCCTGCTGACAGCGGTTGTCGCCAGATCGGTACGGCGCGCACAGGCTGGTCATGGATGATGGTGACGTGGCAGACATGATGAAGTCCAGAACAGTCTTCACTCTATAGAACCGCGCTATACGCTAAACGGAGCGAACCCGTCCAAGGCGGGGGTGTTTCTGCGAGTAGCGGACGCCTACATGAATCGACGTCTGCGTTTGAACGCCGCTACGTCGGCCTTGGAGAGCAGGAACCACTCCCCATTCTGACGGCGATCCTTAAATCGGTCGTGCCAGTAGCGTTCGATGCCTGCCGGGTCGTCGGTCTCGAATGAGTGGACCAGCGCCGACTTCTCGGGAAGCTGTAGCGCGATCTCGTAGGATCTCCTGCCGATGGCATTCGTTCGTCCGATCTTGTGGTAACGACCCGATTTGATCAGGTAGACCACACCATCCGCCTGTGTCCTCGCAACGGGTTCCTTCGGGCCTGCGGTGTCCTCGTCGCTGCTGAGCGCCGAGACAATTTCACAGACGTCGGAAAAGCTGTCATCCGCTGCGGCAAAGGTGCGCACACGGGCGAGCTGGTCTGAGGTGCCGCCCAAACGCCTTCTGACGCTGTTGGAGTTCGGGAAAGTGTCGTCCGACCGGCGCTCCAGCTTCAAATGCGCTTCAGAGGGGAACCGACCGAGCTTTCTTGTGAGCAAGGCGATCCGACGCACGAGTTGCTCGTCATCGAGTACCTGCCCGTTTAAGGAGTTCGGCGGAAGGCCAGCCTCGGAAAGTGCTTCTCCCCATGTGGCCCAGTACTTCCCACGCCACTCGTGCTCTCGGATGCCGGTTTCGGCCTTGAACCGCTCGCGACCCAACGGCACCCCGCCGTTCTCAGCGGCGCACCGCCGAATCTCATCGAGGATTTCGTCCTTCGAGACCGCCATGCTTGGCGAGCATAGTTAGCGAACTGGCTGACTAGCCCCTGTTCCGTCTCAACTACCGACGCTGTAGCCGCCGCCGCGCGGTGGGACCGATACAAAGTAGTCCAGTGACCAGAAACGCCAACAAAGTCCGCCGCCGCGATCAGCAGCAGCGACGCTGGAATACTCCTATCGACCTAACCGAGGGTGATCGGCGCTTCTTCCTTGGTTGCGGTTTTTCGGAGAGACGGGTCGAGGACGGGCTGGGGCACCTGCGGGCAGCCGAGATGCTGCCGAATACTCCCCGCGTTCAACCTGAATGGGTCTGGGAACCTCGGAATCGCTGATAGCCGTATCCACCCAGGGCGACTAACGCTCCGAGCAAGCCGATCCCGGATACCCAGCGTCCCCCCGGTGTGGTGGCGAAGTCGATAGCGAGCAGTACCGCAACAACTCCGAGGACACCCACCATCACGACGTTGGACCGTCGCTGTCCGATCTGGCTTCGACGTCCGTATGCGACCAAACCGACACCGAGGATCAGACCCACTATTACGAAAACCAAAGGGCTGGTGTGCATCAGGGTTCGCAATGTTCCAGCCCTTCGACTCCGGCGATGGTGGTCGACCCACCTGTTATGACGCCGCCGATGGTGGCTGCCCACTCCGCCGGACCCAGCGGCGCTGCGGCTATCCCAGCTCCAGCCGAGCCTATGGTTATCAGCGGTCCGCCAACACCCTCTCCGATGTGTTCGAGGATCTCCCCCGTATCGCAGTGGTGCTTGTCGGGGTCGGGTGGCAGCGGCTTGTCCGCTTGGTTCGTGGTGATGACAGCAGGCGGGTGCGGCGGGGCTGGGATTTTCCGGCCGTCTCCGGTCGTGTAGTCAACGGCTTTTATTGTGCCTCCGTTGACTGCGACGGAGGATTCAGCCGACGGCTTGCCATTCAACTGCATCGCAGACGCCAGGGATCCCGACTGCTCGCTGTCGGTGTCGTCGTAGCGCGAACCTGCTACGGCAAGGTTGTTCGAGATGTCGTTGAGCTGCCGCACCTGATCGGCAGCGGCTTCGTAGAACCGCTGGATTGCTCCCCGAGCAGCTTTGGCCGCTGCTCCCTGCCAATGGTTGTCAAGTCCGCTCGCCACCTGCTCCACCTTGGCGATCACCGTCTTGAGTTCCCCGGCGATGCGCTCGAAGTTGGCCGCTTCCTTGGACAGGACAGCGGGATCGGTCGTGAGCGGCGACATGCGGGAATTCTAGCCGATCTTCGGCCTCTCAGAGCTGTGTGATCGACTCCGGTATTCGGATATGGAACTCGCGGGCTTTGGTCGCGCGCCCGCCCCGGCCAGGAATAACGCGCGCCTCGAAGGTGACGCCCGAACGCAGTGGGAGCGCGCGGCGGGCCTCCGGTTCGTCGGCGGCTGAGCGCCAGGCATCGTCATAAGTTGCACCACCCAAAACTTCTCGAGCCGAACAGCGCCACAACCTCGTTGCCGCCGGCTGCTGCCCACTGGTTGATCACCTCGCGCTGGCGTTCGAGCAAGGTCGATTCCTCGGTCGCCTGGCTGAGACGGATGAGGGCGAGTACGCATTGTGAGGCACACTTGACCGTATCGGGCACTTTAATGTGTTTCGGGGAATGTGAGGTACGACGTGGCAGACATCAAACGCGGTGGCGCGGCGCGCAACGCGAAGCTGGCGGGTTTGGCCGGCGGCATCGCCGGTCGCACCGCTCTCGGGTTCGGCAAGCGGCTGGCCGGCAAATCGCAGGACGAAGTCAACGCCGAGTTGATGGAGAAAGCGGCCAAGCAACTCTTCACCGTGTTGGGTGACCTCAAGGGCGGCGCGATGAAGGTCGGTCAGGCCCTGTCGGTGATGGAAGCCGCGATTCCCGAGGAGTTCGGTGAGCCGTACCGCGAGGCACTGACCAAGCTGCAGAAGGATGCGCCGCCGCTGCCTGCCAACAAGGTGCACCGGGTGCTCGACGCGCAGTTGGGGACCAAATGGCGTCAACGGTTTGCCGAGTTCGACGACACCTCGGTGGCCTCGGCCAGCATCGGCCAGGTGCACAAGGCCGTGTGGTCCGACGGCCGTGAGGTCGCCGTCAAAATCCAGTACCCGGGCGCCGACGAGGCGTTACGCGCAGACCTGAAAACCCTGCGGCGCATGATCGGTATGGTCAAGCAACTCGCGCCGGGCGTGGACGTCGAAGGAGTCGTCGACGAACTGATCGAACGCACCGAGATGGAACTCGACTACCGGCTGGAAGCCGAGCACCAGCGGGCCTTTGCCAAAGCCTACGACGGCCACCCCGACTTCCTGGTCCCGCGGGTGGTGGCCAGCGCCCCGAAGGTCGTGATCCAGGAATGGATCGACGGTATCCCGATGGCGGACATCATCCGCGAGGGCACCGTCGAGCAACGCGACCTGCTGGGAACTCGGTTGGCCGCCTTCATCTTCGACTCACCGCGGCGAATCGAGATGATCCACGGCGACGCGCACCCGGGCAACTTCATGCTGATGCCCGACGGCAAGATGGGCGTCATCGACTTCGGTGCCGTCGCACCGCTTCCCGGCGGATTCCCGGTGGAACTCGGGGCGACGATCCGGTTTGCCCGCGACAAGAACTACGACATGGTGTTACCGACGATGGAGAAGATCGGGTTCATCCAGAAGGGCGAGCAGGTGTCGGTGCGTGACATCGACGAGATGCTGCGTCAGTACGTCGAACCGGTCGAGGTCGAGGTATTCCATTACACGCGTAAATGGTTGCAGCGCATGACTTATCGTCAGCTGAACCAGGGTGTCGCGCAGATCAAGACGGCGCGGCAGATGAACCTGCCGCCCAAGCTGGCGATCCCGATGCGGGTGCTCGCCACCTCGATGGCGATCCTGTGTCAACTCGACGCGCACGTGCCGACCCAAAAGCTTTCCGAGGAGCTGGTTCCCGGTTTCGCTGAGCCGGATGAGGCTGCCGTCTAACGATTTTCGCTTTACGCGGCGATCTTGCGCGGGCGCCCGCGCGGACGTTTGCGGCTCACGACGGAGCCGCCGTCCAAGATCTCACCGCCCCACACTCCCCACGGCTCGGCGCGTTCCAGCGCCTCGGCCAGGCATGCCCGCCGAATCGGGCAGTAGGCACACAACTCTTTGGCGCGCTCCAAATCGGCCGGGCTGTCAGCGAACCACAAGTCGGGATCACTGACATGACAGGGCAGCTCGGGCTGCTGATCGTCGGGATCTGGTTCCGCGGTCATGTCGTGAACACCTGCTTCCTGGTCTGGTGAACGTGTGGTGATTTCCGGACCAGTGGCAGGTGGCTTGGTGAGAAATTTGGCCACGGATCCTGGTGACTTCGGGTCCGTGGCCTGGTGGCGAGATTTAGGGCTTCCTACGTGGGTAGCGGCCCAATCCACGGACGCTGGGTCTTGGCGGCGGCAATGCGCTTGTGCGCGGCCGCCGAGGCGGCGGCATGGTGGGAGCCGGCGCCGGCCGGGCGTACGTCGAACGCATCGAGCATGGTCACGAGGGCTCCCCCCTTCCGTTTGGGCATGCGAAAAGCGCGACTTGAGGTTAGCTGCTAGCAACGTGCAGCGGCAAGCGATTTTATGACCTGCGCATTCAGCCTCGACTGCGGACGAGATCGAGCACGTCGGGGCCGAATTGTTCGAGCTTGCGGGCACCAATCCCGGGGATGGCGACCAGCGCGGCGTCGTCGGTGGGCAGCAACTCGGCGATCGCGACCAGCGTGTTGTCGGTGAACACGACATAGGCGGGGACATTCATTTCCTTGGCGGTGCGCAGCCGCCAGTCCTTGAGCTGTAGCAGCAGCTCGTCGTCGATGTCGGCGGCGCACGTCTCGCAACGCCGAAGCATGATCGCCGTCGGGGTGGTCAGCCGGTTGTTGCAGATCCGGCAACGTGATGCGGGCCCGTTCTTACGTCGAGAACGGCTCGGCGTGGCCTCGACCTGCGTCTGCGGGGACAGTCCGTTGAGGAACCGGGACGACTTGCGGCTCTGTCGCCCGCCAGGGTTTCGGGACAGCGCCCAGCTGAGCGCCAACTGAACTCGGGCTCTTGTGATTCCGACGTAGAGCAGCCGGCGCTCCTCTTCGACGGCTTCACTTTCGCCGCCGCGGGCCAATGCGTGCGAGATGGGCAGCGTCCCGTCGGTCAGGCCGACCAGGAATACCGCGTCCCACTCCAGTCCCTTGGCGGCGTGCAGCGACGCCAGCGTGACTCCTTGGACGACTGGTGGGTGGCGTGAGTCGGCACGGGTTCGCAGCTCGGTCAGCAGTTCGGGCAGGCTCAGGGCCGGCCGGTGGGCGACTTCTTCGTCTACCAGCTCGGCCAGCGCCGCCAAGGCTTCCCAGCGCTCCCGGGCCCGCGTTCCGGTCGGAGGTTCCGCGGTCAGGCCGAGCGGCTCGAGCAGGCCACGGACCACGTCGGGCAGCAACGGGTTGCCGCCGTCAGACACCGGCACCTCAACGTCACTGTTGGCCGCCCGCTGCAGCGCCAGCAGAGCCTGTCGTATTTCCTGACGGCTGAAAAAGCCCTCACCGCCGCGCACCTGGTAGGCGATGCCCGCCTCGGTCAGCGCCTCCTCATAGACCTCGGACTGCGCATTGATCCGGTAGAGCACAGCGATCTCCGACGGCGGTGTGCCGGCATCGACGAGCCGCGAGATCGACTTGGCCACCGCGGTGGCTTCGGCGACCTCGTCGGGGTAGTCGCGAAACGTCGGCTCCGGCCCGGGGTTCCGTTGGCCGATCAGGTGCAACTTGCTGCCGGCCACCCGGCCGCGGGCGGCGGCGATCACCCGGTTGGCCAGCGACACCACCTGTGGGGTGGACCGGTAGTCGCGTTCCAGGCGCACCACCGTCGCTTCGGGGAATCGCCGGGAAAAGTCCAGCAGATAGCGCGGCGAAGCCCCGGTGAACGAGTAGATGGTCTGGTTGGCGTCACCAACGACAGTGAGGTCGTCGCGGTCGCCGAGCCAGGCCGACAGCACCCGCTGCTGTAACGGGGTGACGTCCTGGTATTCGTCGACGACGAAGCAGCGGTAGCGATTTCGGAATTCCTCCGACACCGCGGCGTCATTCTCGATCGCGGCGGCGGTGTGCAGCAACAGGTCGTCGAAGTCGAGTAAGGCAACGCCGTCACCGCGGGCCTTCAACGATTCGTAGGCGGAGTAGACCGCGGCGACCCTGGCGGCGTCCAACGGAACATCGCGGGACGCCGCGGCCACCGCCTCGGGATACTGCTCCGGGGAGATCAGCGACGCCTTGGCCCACTCGATCTCGCCCGCGACGTCGCGGACGTCGTCGGTGCTCAGCTTCAAACCGGCGCTGGTCGCCCCGCGCGCCACCACCGCGAACTTCGTATCCAGCAGTTGCCACCCGGTATCGCCGACCACCCGCGGCCAGAAGTACCGCAACTGTCGGTGCGCGGCCGCGTGAAACGTCACCGCCTGCACCCCACCGACGCCGGTCTGCGCGGCAGCACCCAGCGCGCGCAGCCGCGTCCGCATCTCACCGGCGGCGCGCTGAGTGAACGTCACCGCCAGCACCTGACCAGGCGCGACGTGTCCGGCCGCGACAAGTTGGGCGATGCGATGCGTGATCGTACGGGTCTTGCCCGTTCCCGCCCCGGCCAGCACGCAGACCGGCCCGCGTGGAGCCAGCACGGCTTCGCGCTGCTCGTCGTCGAGATCAGCAGTCAGGGAGTCCGCGATCACCGGCATGGCGTCCATCTTGGCAGTGATCGACGACAAACGTCTGACAGCGCCACGGCACGCCTGTAGCGCCCTCTATCTTTGTAGGACTATGAGTAACGCCTCTATCACCATGTACAGCACACAGTGGTGTGGCTTCTGCCATCGACTGAAGACAGCTTTGACATCCGCGGGAATCGCTTACGACGAAATCGACATCGAGCGAAATCCGGCGGCGGCCGACTTCGTGGGCTCGGTCAACGGCGGCAATCACGTCGTGCCAACGCTGAAGTTCGCCGACGACTCGACGCTGACCAACCCCAGCGCCAACGACGTCAAGGTGAAGCTGGCTGAGCTGGCCGCCGACTAACCGGCCTGTATCGTCACCGGGCCTCAGCCCACGACTCGACGATCACCCGCGCAATCGACACCGGACCGGGCAACAGCAGCCTGGATTCCGAATCGCTGCCCCAGTCGCCAACTTCCAACGCTGCGCGAATCTCGT
>Ga0209012_1000886_pt1 | contig 35681 bp, 20 predicted proteins | sample RS3BMetagenome_FD_184735 | JGI IMG/M metagenome (GOLD analysis project Ga0209012, IMG submission 184735) | Ferric oxide microbial mat and aquatic microbial communities from Rainbow Spring, Yellowstone National Park, USA - RS3B (SPAdes) (version 3) ...
GGAATTCTTCTCGGAATTCTTTATCTTGTCTTAAATGGTCCTTTATCTTATCTATTTCATTTTTTAGATTACTCCAATTTTGATCAGTAAACATATTATTTAGGAATTCTTCACTTTTTCCAGGCCACAGGTGATTTTTCACATCCAACTTATAACAAAGAACCCTTCTTTCAGAATCAGTCAAAGAGTCCCAGTATTTTTTAAATCGGAGAAACGCCTCAACCTGAGTTTGTCCTTTCCTTAGGTTACTAACGAACTCATAGATTTCATAGATTACAATACCGATAAATGCGAATGGAATGACGGCTTTTGCTACGTCAAAGAATATTGATTTAATTGGATCTTTGATTTCTATTAGGTTAATTATAAAATATTGGAAATCCTTGGGTGCCGAATCAAAAGAATAAACAGCTTCGATGCCAGTGGATACAATGCTGGACACAACGGCTGTATCCGCAATCTTTTCGAAATCATCTTTGAAACTTATCTTTTCCTTTATGGTTTCCTTTATATTTTTTATGATATCCTTTTCCTTCATCTTTGCAGTAATCACTATCTCCGCAATCTTCACGTTTACGTCTTCAAAAACGTCTTTTAAGAGTTTTAGTGGGTAGTTTTCTTTTCTCCCGAACTCACCCTCTTTTACCTCTTGTTTAACCAATTTCAATATCGTATTTTTTAGTTCTTCATCATACTTGTCTTTGTATTTTGAATCGCTCACCAATTTTTCTAAAAAATTGATTGCTGAATCTTTGGAAACATAATGCTTGACCCTAATTTCATCATGAAGTTTATTAATTACATCTTTAGAATAATATCTACTTTTTAAGTAACTATCAAGGTATACTTCATACAGATATTCGGGTGCAATTATTGCCGCCTCCCCATTATTTATTAAATGATCCATCACTTCATCGAATGACCTTTTTTTGTCTTCTTCATATTTGTATCCATCCAGATGTAATTTCTTTTCAGGTAATTTATCTAAGTAATTTAAGTAGAGGGTTGTCAAACCAGATGCAGGATAACCTGTAACAATTACTCTTTTTTTACCCAATTTTTCATTAATTCTTTTCTCTGTTTCTAATTCAACTTTTTCCGTCACAAGGGAAAGGCCCATTGACCTTGCTAATTCCTCAAGAAACTTTAAAGAATTGATAATTATTACAATTGCAATATTTTCAAGCTTATTTTCCTTTAATTTCCTTTCTATTCTTTCTTTAGATTCATCATCGTTCACGATTATGTAATCTTTTAGTTCGTCAACATTCTTCCTGGATTTTATATAAATGTTAAGGATATCCTCATCCGCAAGCCCGTATCCGATAAATAGAATTCTATGTTTGTCAACCTCAGCCTTGAAAGAATTCCACAAAACCGCATCTCTCTCCTTGATTTCACTTTTTTCTTCCTTCGTTAAAACCATTGAATCGTAATCTTTTATACTCCCATGAAGATGATAGATTACTATTTTTCTGCTTGGGATATTCAACCTTTCTCTTACTTCATTTCCTGAGAAAATAGATAATGCTTCTTCTCCAAAAACTTTTGATAATGCTTCATCCCAATTGGTTGTTGCTATATTTATTTGGATTGGCTCACGACTTTTTCTAAAAATACCTTCATTGATTATTCGGTAAAATAAACCTAAGAAATTCTTTTCAGAACGGACTTTTAAAACGTCCTTTCTTATCTGTAATTCTTTCTCTATTACTTCGCAAATATCTTTCTTCTTTACTCCCTTATTACGCAACAGGCCTATAAGCTTATCCAAATCTTTTTTTTCATTTTCTTGGAGCTCTTCAGTAATGATTCCTCTTTCTTTAAACTCCTTTTCTAAAATTTTTCCAAGATCTGAGGCTGTTGGCAGCACTATTTCATTTGAAAATCCAGCTCCAAGAAAAAACATGAAATTTTCAGGTTTACTTATAATATCATTTACAATAGCTTCAATCTTACTATTCTCAGAATCCATTTCTTATATTATGAAAATAAATACATTTATTTAAGCTTGTAGGATTTTTTGCTGTGTTCCATGTTTCTTTGATGCGCTTTTTCTGAACGTGTTTCCTATATATTAAAAGTTAATTCAGACCTTGATCATTTATTCCGCTCTTAATATGTTTGTTAGCTTATGGGGAGTAAGTTACTTACGGGTGATTTAGAATGATTTAAGAAAATTAAGCTTTATATTGTTTTCCACAAATCTTTGCTCGCACGATAAACGGAGAACTTTGTTCGCATATGTTCAATAATCTCCAACAGTTCATCTCTCCTCAAGCCAGTTCTTTTTGAAAGCTCATCAATACTATTTTAGAAGATGGGACAAAACTCAAATTAAAGCTTACAGTATCTAAGGTATCAAAGACAAACAAATTTAATGAATGGGGAGAACCTATTTACAAAGTAGAACTCGCAATGCTTCCATATATTACACCGAAGAAAAAATCTCCGTTCTAATTTTTATACTATGGTCTAAATACAACTATTTTTACAATTAGGATATTGTAATGCAGAAAATAGTTAAAGCATTGAGAGGGAAGAAGCTACGTCGTTTTCGTCACAGAAACAGAACATTGTAAAGAGTCACGATCACCACAGACACGGTATTCTTCCTACTTGCAGTAGCTTTATCTTAAACTAAGAAAAGGATTTGAAGGCAATGGCGGAAATTTATTAACTTTTACTTTTTGCTATAGGAATTGTGAGTAACGTAGAGTTAAAAGAAATTTAAATTAGGTTAAGCGACTGGTTGCGCATGCAACTTATATGGTGGAAAAGATCTATTTTTGTTCGAATTTTTCATTATCCTAGGCATAAAGCATTTTTTAGATTATTAAGGAGAAACTGAAGTTTTAACTTTTTCAATAGTTTTCCTTTACTGGTACTTTATATCCAATTAATGCATCGTTGAGCACTTCTTCAACCCTTGAAACTAGTTTTATTTCTACTTTCTTCTTAATCTCAGGGGGAAGCATTTGCACATCCTTTTCATTCCCTGCAGGAATATAGACAGTTTTTATTCCAGCATCAGCAGCAGCGACTACCTTCTCATGGATCCCTTCCACTGGCAATATTTTGCCTAGAATCGTTATTTCTCCTGTCATTGCTACATCATTTCTGACGGGTTTTTTAGTTAATGCTGACACGAGCCCTGTCAAAATCGTAATTCCAGCAGATGCTCCCTCTTTTGGTACACCCATTTGTGTTGCCAGAACAGTAATATCGTAGTTTTTTTTAAAGTCAATATCTATTCCAAGAACCTTTTGGTTATAGCTTACGTATTCATAAGCAGCTTTAAGAGATTCTCTCATTACCCTCATCATTGAACCTAATGCATTTAATTTTCCTTCTCCTTTATTAACAATTATTTCAAATCGTTGTATAGCCCCACCACCATAGACTTTCAAAAGAGCCAAGCCTATTACTTCTCCAACTCTGGGCTCAGCCGGTAATTCAATTGGTGCTCTTTGTTCTGGAACTGAAACAAAAATTTCTTTGGATGTTTGCTTATCAATATAAGAAAAGTTTGTGTTCCAGTATTCAATTTTCATTTTCTTTAATTGCTCTTTCACACGTCTTCTTAATTCTAATGCCAGGCATAAGTAATCTTCAACGTCTTCTTTGGTATAATTTCCGTCGGGATGAATTAACTTAATTAATCCTGAAACCGTTTTTCGTACAGCATCTCTATCTCTCTGGTCAAGAGCTTTGCCAAACTCAAAATAATCGTCTATAGCTGCAGCAAAGGTTAAACGCCGTAATTCTCGAAGTATCCATGCAAAATAATCAACTACAAAACCGTAATGATTAGTTAATATCTCCGACCTCATTCTTGGTATCTCCCATCCTGGAATGTATGCGTGAAACCTATCGAAGAAAGCTGCATCTTGCATTTCTGGAGGGAATGGTACAAAAAGATGCGCAATACTGAGCAATTCTGGGATATCATAATCTATATTGCCTATGAAAACCAACGAGGCGGTACCTTTAAACTCCTCTCTGATCCTTGCAAAGCCTCCTGTTTCCATATAATCCTTCAAAATTTGTACCGCCTGAGCATCCTTAAGTCTTCTTAAGCCTGCGACTTCATCAAAAGCTACAACATCCCAAAGCATTACTAGCCCCATTCTTCCTCTTCCTCTCATATCAATAAATAGCCCTGCGACCGTCGTCTCACCACCTGAAACAAGTATGCTGTAAGGAGAAAGTTCTCTGTATACGTAACTTTTACCTGTTCCTCGAGGACCCAATTCCACTAGGTTATAGTTATTTTCCACAAATGGAATCAACCTGCATAAATTCAACATTTTAAGCCTATAATCAAGCTTACTTGGCTCTAAACCTATACTACGTATTAAGAAGTCGATCCATTCATCTTTTGTGAATTGAGAACGTTTCTCTTTAACATCCTCTAAAGCAGTAATTTCAAGTTGAACCGGACGGAATTGCTCTATAACAAACGGACGTATTACACCTTTATGTATGATGTTTGGGTTATAGGAAAGGTCTATTATTCCCCATAATCCTCCACCAAGGAGTCTTTCGTAACGCCTTATCAAATCTTCGCTTATATTGACATAATTTAGTTGAAGGTTTACAAGCTCAGCCCAATATTTATCCTCAGCTTCGTAAAGTTTAACCTTCACTTTATCAATAACTCTGTACCTTCCAAGTTCCTTTACCTTGGATTTCAGAACCTCTGCTTGGTCAGGATGCACGTAATTCTCTGTTAAAATCCTTTTAACTTCTTTAATCCCTTCAGCAATAACCTCAGGGTCAGCTGAAGAACAATATTTTCCTAAAAGATATTCAACAACGTAAGCTGGAACATTTAGATGTTTCCTTAAAGGTCCAAGCAGATCTTTTCTTACTACTTTACCAGGGAAGAGCGAAACTCCTTTTTTATCGAGTTCATCGAGTTCCATAATACCACCTAAATTTCTTCTGCATATCCTACTATAGATATTTTTACTTTTTTACTTTTTAAAACCTCAAGGGTTTCAGCGTCAATAATTTTAACTTCGGCTTGGGGAGGTATTTCTTTAAGTATAATTCTTGCTTTCTTTGCCTCTTGGTATAACTCTATTGTGTCAGATTCTACTATCTTTCTTTCATCGCTATATATTTCGACTTTTACAGATCTTGGCTTATTGGCCTCTGGAGAAATCAAAGGAATTATATTTATGAGACAAATTGCTGTGGTAATTTCCTCTGGTATTTCAGCTTCAATCTTTACCTTTCCAATTTCAATTTTTGCTTTTGAAATTATTGCAGAAATGCAGTTCTCTTGTGGGCTTATACCACCATGTAAAAATATCTGTTGTTCACCAGGTACATTTAAACATGATAACCCTCGAGGAAAAGCAACCGTGCCGTCTCCTTTTAACCAAATTTGTTCAAAGTTAAAAGTGAATAGTGAAGGGTTATAAGGTGGCTTCCCAATCACATATCTTCTCTTTTTATCGAAATCAATTTCTGATTTTATCCCTTCTATAATATTGAAAGTAAAATCTTTTGGAATTAATAAGAAGCCATGGTCCGTTGTTGTTATTACTGTTCTGATTCCTGCTTTATGAAGCTTATCAATCGCTTCTGAAAGCCTCTCTACAAGTTCATCAAATAAGCTTACGGAGATTTCTAAAAGATAAGTTCCGGCCATGTCTATATCTCTGTCAGTGATTATTATATAATCATATCCTTCGATTCTTGTTTTTAGTGAGGATGGTGATAATCTTATTATTTCATTCAACTCAATTATAGTAACCTTATCTCCAAATTTCTCTTTCAACATGTTGACTCTCGTTTCTTTCACTCCTATCGGAGTGGTTTCATCTACTAAGATTTTTAACTTTCCATTTTCAACTTTAGCAAATAGTGATTTATGAGGTAGTAGCGATGCCATTCCAACTTCAGTAATTGAAGGAAGAGATGAAAGTATAGGGATTAATTTTATATCATAGCCTTTGCTTTTAAGCATGCTTTCTAATTCTTTTCCTAGCTCGTATCTCAAAGCGTCTACAAAGAAAATAGCTAATGGTTTACTTTCCTTTTCAACTATTTCCTCCCAAAGTTTATGTTGATCGATTAGTCCTTTAATTCTCCATTCACTGAGTTTTTCTACAGCATTAGCAAAACGTTCAGTAAAAATTCTTAGCCAAAAGGAATATGCGTTAAAGCTTGGTTTAAGAAAAGTTCTGAAAAATTCCTCTTCTCCATTCCTTAAGCTTGAATAAAGTTTTCTGTATATGAAATCGATTTTCCATAAGCCTTCATTTTGTATGTATAAATTGGCTAAGAATTCTACGTCATAGAAGCTTTTCTCCAGTAAAGATATAGATTCCTTGCAATTTCTATAAAGGCTTGAAGACTCGCTGATTAGTTCCCATACGTTAATTTTTCCTTTAATCGCCCAAGGACTTTTCTTTCTTGCTTCCGCAATATTTTCTATAACTTCAAGGTTTTTTTCAAAACCTTCTGGTTCCATGCTTATTCTCGCTTTTAACTCCTCTAGCAATACTTCGTCTACTTCCTTAAAGCTTAAAACGTTTAAGAGATTTTCAATTCCCTGAAATTCACTCTTCAGGTCATATTTTTTAGAAAGTTTCTCGGACCAATTAATGAAACCATGTTTCAACGAAACGTGCTCAAGCCATTCTCTTGCTAACTTTGCCCATACTTCAATCTTATCATCGCTAGGTAAAAGTTTACTAAATTTTTGCTTGCCCAAACCTTTGGAATAATATACAAGTTCAGAAAAAAGTAATGCTGATGCCAAAGCTTCTTGAAAATTTTCAGAGTCAACTTCGATGTTAAGATTCAATTCAGTTTTCACTTTATCGATAAACATGTCATGTAATCCTAGTTTTATAAGTTCTTGCTTAGGTGTTGAAAAGGTAACGTATTCAAGTATTGCCCTTCCAAGGCTAAAGCTTGCTCCTAAGTTAAAAACTGCTGAAAGAAGCGCGTTAACTATTTGGTTTTTTCGCAACGGTGCTTTTACATATGGCAACACCTCCTCCCATTTTTTCGCAAGCAGTCTGCTTCGTTCTCCTACAAGCAAAGCTTTCAGTTCAAAGCCAGATTCAAGACCAAAATAATTTGTTAAGAGCTTCTCAAGGTTCATTTCTATTTTTTTACCAAAAAGTTCGTAATCTCTAATCCAGCTCAGTTCAAAAGGTTTTCTTGGAATATAAATAAACCACTTTTTCTCAAATTCTGGATCTTCTTTTTCTATTCGCGCTCTGATTGCTAAATAACTTCCTTCAAAGGGAGTGAAATTTACATTTGTTGGTATTGCTTCAATTATTATGTCTTGTAGGCTGGCGTCTTCATCATACCATATTAAGATAGGATAGTCTCTAAGCACATCTGATATTATCTGCTTGATCCTTTCTTGAAGCTGATTTACCATCTATTTCACCCTGTCAGCTGCTGGGAGTAAAATTTTTAGTTCTTTTAGTGGTTCAATGTTTACTCTTACTCCATAATCTATTATTGGATTCCAGCCATTATCTCTAACTTCAGCTATAACTTTCTCAACCCATTTAGCATCAGGCTTAAGCTTTGTTTTATCTTTTCTTGGGTTGTGTAATACATTCAGCGCTTTCTCCATATTTTCAATCTCATTAATTTTGTCAAGGGATTCCTCATAAGCTTTAGATAAATCATTAATTCTTTTTCTATCTCCTGAAACTCTCGCTTTTTCCAATTCGTTAAAAATTCTTTCTTTTTCTCTATAAAGTCTTTCTTTAATTGGATTGAGATAGAAGGCCAATATTTTCGGTATAGTGTCCCTATCAAGTTTATGGTAATGTACGAAGCAAGAGAAAACTCCTGGAAGTTTGCTTTTCCCAAGTCTAGAGGACGTTAATTGCCAAAAAATTGGTCTTCTTCTATACAATGATACGTGAAAGTCGAAATAATCCTCTTCTATCCATTTCTTAAGTGTCTTGCCAAAAATCTCTGAAATTTCTAACTCGATTTTATCAACTCTATCCTTACCGAAATCTTGAGCTATAAGCTCGCGAACTTTATTAAATAGATTGTCTGGAAACATTTCATCAAGCGGAATTATACCATCTTCATCTGTCTCTATGGCCTTCTTGACATAATAGGAAATGAGGCGCTTAACGTGCTCTTCTGCAGAAATTAGGTTTTTCTCTTCTTCTATTTCTTCGGTCTCGCCCTCTTCAGTTTCTCCTTCTCCTAAACTCATACCTCGTTGCAGAGCTAGTTCTCGCTCTATCAAGGTCTTATCTTCTTCAGATATTTTATATATCCTATATACTTCATTATCAATTTCTTTTTGAATTTCTTCTATTCTCTCGTTTAGCATTTGCTGTCGTTTTACACATAACTCAGCCAACTCTCTTAAAGAAGAATCTAGGGATCCTTTAACAGACCGCATCTTTTGAACACTAGTCCAATCAGACCACTTAAATTGTTGTGCTAAGGGATGTTGAGTAATAGGTTGTTCATCGTGGTTAAAACCATGAAGCACTTGTAGAATCCAAGGTTTAATGAAATAGGTGGATATTTCGTTACCACAGTCCCATTCACGTTTTAATTCGAAGGCTTCCTTACCTAACACAAAGAGCTTATGTGAAAATAAACTCTCTCTCCTAAGGGGGAGTATTGCAATATAACCTGCTCTTCGCTCATGCAATAAGGGGTTGATTACCAAGAAGAGATAAGTAAATAGTTTAGAATTTCCTAAACTACTAACTATATAAGCAGTTTCATTCTTTGTTTTAATAACAGGATTATTATCTCCTGCAACTATGTTTTTAGGTAAGATTCTGAAACACAAGTACATAGAACTTGCAATTCTTGTCCAACCTGCACTTTCCTCTGTGAGTTGAAAGTAGGCACGATTTGCTAGCGTAACGGAATCAATAACTTGAGTAATGCTAGCATAAAATTTGTTAATGCCGCCACGATTCGCAAATGGTTTCCATGTTCTTCCTAATTTCCATGTAGGTACTTCCCAATATTCACGAACTAGTCTAGCATCATCTCCAGAATATAAACCTCCTACTATTTCAACCAGCTTACCAAATGGAGGATAAACTTCAAAAAGTTTCCTTATCGATTTTAAACACCAATATGAATAAGGTATTCCAGGAATTTTCGCTAGTTCTTCCAGTGCTACGCTATAAACAAGTGGATGTTGGTTGTTGTCTAAGAGTGCGCTAATAGCCTCTTCTAATATGCTTTTTCTTTCTGCTTCATCGTTACATAGGGTAAGCCGAATGAATATTATCTCTTTTGCTTCCTCCTTTTTCCAATCAGTAATTCTCCTTAATGTGAAAGCAGCCCATCTCGCCATTGCTACATCTAAAACGCCAAAACCAAGATCTAAAACTATTTGTGGTTGTGCTTTTTCCCTGAGAAGAACTTCTCTCAGCCATTGAAATGATTTAAGAAACATAAATGTCCTGCCAGTAATAGCACCAACAAAACCTCCATATTTGACTAAATCAATCGCTTGTTCAATAAATGCTGCGTAATAATCAAAGTGAGTTTTAGGATGGTATCTTTTAAGATATTCCTTGTTCTTAGTTGGCATATCGCCATATGGTGGATTCATTAAAACTACGTCATATTTCTCAGAAAGCAAAGCGAGCAATCCAACTGATTTTTCAGCTTCTGTTGCAAAGAGGAGACTACCCATATCTTGAGCTTCAATAGCCTCCTTCTCAAACTTACGAAGTTCATCGATCATTTCCTCTAGGGTCCTTTCTTTTGGAATCACTAGAACAACATTTATTGAGTCCTTTGACGACTCAATAAGAAACTTTGTTTGATCTCCTATCCCTTCTTTGCCTAATTGGGTTTGTCCATAAAGAGCAAATCTTGCTTGCTTAGCCCCCTTCTTCCTTTCTCTAAACAATCTCTCGAATGGTTCACGAATCTTTAGAAGACTACCAATTTCATAGGTGTAACTTAGATCATCAAAAAGTTTGGCAAAAATTTCTTGTAAATCTGGATCATCTTTAAACCTTTGGAGAAATTCGATTCGTTTTTTACCATCTGATATACGAACATCTGCACAAACGATATTCATTTTCCTAATCTTGAGGTTGGGATTGTATGTCTTTGCTTTTAAATAAAGAGATAAAGCTGCTAATTGAGTTGAGAAAAGGTCTATATCTATTCCAAATAGGTTATTTTCTAAGATTAATAAAGGTATTTCAGAAGCTGGAGTATTAGGCTCATCTTCTTCATACATTCTATAAAGAACGTCAAAGGCATAGACAAGAAAATGGCCGCTTCCACATGCGGGGTCCAGAACTTTAATTTCTCTGGCTCTTTTAACCTCCCTTTTATTTTGCCCATTTTTTAACGGGACCATATAAGTGCAAAATTCGCTGAGCTTTGATTCTGGATGCATTTCCAGCCATAATCGCCCTAAAGTATTATCGACAAGAGCTTTTACTATCCAGTGCGGGGTATAAAATTGGTTAATGACAGGAATATCATCAGGCTTAGGCTTCCTTTTCGCCTTCCTGTATTCTTTTCTAGCTTCATCGTTAAAGTATTGATATATCCATCCAATTATATCATCTTCTCTCCAATCGTTCTCTGTAATATCTTCTGTTAATAACTTAATTACATTTCTGCATGCTTTTTCGCTTGGAAAAACGATGCTATACTCGCTATTTACATCGAATAATATTTTTATTTCTTCGCTTACTTCTTTAAACGCTTGAATTAATGTAGATTTCAAAATTTCATATGGAGAAAATGAAGGATTCGCTTCTGCGATTTCCCTCTCTCTTAAACTTCTACCTCCGTATTCACTCCTCTGGATTATAGTTTCTTTAATTAGACCGCGAACTTCCATTGCGCGCAATGCAGCAATCCTGTTTAAAAAAGTGAATACCGTATGTCTAATGTAGCGATGAACAGCTTCCTTTTTATCTAAACCCCCTACTAGCTCTTTTTCGATTGCTACCTCTATTCTCTTACGAATCTCAATCTCTTCAGCATTTAAGTGTTCCAATTTATCCAATTCTAAAAAGGTTCCATCGGTCAAGATCCCGTAATATGCAAGCCCTCTCTCAACATCCTCCTCTAGAATTTTCCTACACTGATTTATCACTCTCCTTAGATTGTTCCTTCTATCCTTATCCATCATTCAACGCTCACATCTACTCTTACAATTTTCTTCTCTTTCAATGCTCGCTCACATACTTTTTTAAGCTTACTTGAAACTTCCTCAATATCCTTGTGAGACTTTATCTCTTCCTTAAAACCTATAATTTCCTGAGCTTCAGGCTCGATTTCCATTAACTTTTTATCCAGCTCATCTTTTATTCTCTGCCTTCTACTTTCTATTACTTCTCTTACATTAAACCTAAGTTCATCAATCGAAGACTTGCAAACACGACATACAAAGTTTTCATCGAATTCTAGCTTTTCAGAAATGCAGAACATTTCCTTCAATGGTTGGATGGCTTTTTCTAGCTCTTCTTTCTCCAACTTCTTAGTTGCTGGATGTGAATTAAGTGATTCTATGGCTTTAGAAAGTAACTCATTTCTTTCTTTGTGCCATTCAGAATATAACTTCTCATACTTAGCTTTGATTCTTTCATACCTAGAAATTATATCTGGCCATAGCTTAATGAAATTCTCGCTTTTAATGCAATCCTCAAGTTCTTTAAGCGCAGCTTCGCTCTCCTCTCCAAGTTTAACTAACCTCTGGCCACATTCTCTTATGAACCTAACAATTCTTTCGTATTCTTTTAAATTACCCTTTTCTTCAAACTTTTTCAACTCATCGATGAGCGAAATATCTTTTAAGATCTTTATTCTCGACTCATCAATAAAATTCAAAATTCTTTTTGTAATATTGGGTGCGTTTATTATTTCATTTATAACATCTTGTAAGGAATTGATTCGTTGAGCTACTGGTAATTCAAGGGCCATCGCTGTAGCTTTTAACTCTATTATCTGTTCTCTTTTCTTCGATAAATGTTCAACTAACTTCTTGTCTATATCTTCAATTGTATTATCAGCTCTTAAACCTAAAATAGAGGACATCAGTTCCCAAGCCTTATTTCGTTGCTCAGGTGCAACTTCAACTCCTGGATAAAATCTTGCTCTATTGAAAACTCTTGTATTTGTAAAAGCATCATGCGACCCTGTCTCTATTGCTGAAACATAATCCTTACCATCTAAGTTAACTGCTATCGCTCCGCTTTTGAATAAAGTGGCAAGCGTTAACCTAACCACTTTTGGATCCCAACCATACGGTTGAGAACCGAAGTATTCAGCTAAGCTTGCACCACTACAGTCTTCACCTTCCTTATACCTTCTCCTTATTTCCTGAAGAATTCTGGAGGCCACTGGCCTGTCTATTAGGATGTTACCCTTGTCATCAACAAGTTGCAACTCTTTATAAATGGATGGAAGTCTTCCCTTCTGCCATGTAAGAATTGTTCCAATATGTTCATCTCTTTCTACTTTGAAAGCTGCCAATTGGAATTGGGTAAATAAATCGTCGATCATATCTTTAACATATTTTTTAACAATTTCTTGAAGAGGCTTTTTTCCATCAAGCTTTATCTCTTTTCCTTGAATAAGCAAGATTCCGTTTTCGCATATATTTTTAAAAAGTTTAGGTAGTTCATCATTTTTAAGCAACTCGATATCTTTTCTGTATTTAGAAAGAGTATTTTCTTCTTCTGGTGTTAATGGTTTTGCTTCACGATCTTTAATCGCCTTTTCAGTGCATATTACTTTCTCAAGTAGCTGCTCGAATTTCTTATCGTAATCAGATAATATATAGATTGTATCTTTATGTGCAAGGCTTTTAGCAAGTAATGACTCAACTAAATTCTTTTCTGCTGTGGTAAGGGGAGAGTAGAATTTTATAGTCACATGGCCTTTAGAAGTTATTTCCTTATCATCGACAAATAAATGTACGTCAAAAACTCTTATTCCACCATAATTATACGTCTTAAATTCGTTAACAACATTTTTTCCAATTTCCATTGCCAATTCCCTTTTCTCGGTTGCTGATGCAAACTTACTTGCAACTTCTTGTTCAAATGTTCTTTCAATGGTCGTGAGAAATCGCCATTTCCCATCTTCCTCAGCGATCCATTTATTTTTATGTAATTCTTCCAAACACATCTTAACCTTGTTTCTTAATGAAACACCATCTTCTCCTAAGTGTGAATAAAGAACAGCTGTAATGTTGTCAACAGTGCAAGGAATCCATTCTCCAACTTGCTGTAGTAAGAAAAGCGCTTTTGCAACAGAACCTATTTTTAACCCCTCTTTATCACCAAGCTTACTTGCATCATCTATGATTGATTGATATTCTCCACGTACTTCGAGATGAATTGCATCATATACTGCATCAAATGTAGCAAGGGACCCTATCTCCGAGTATGCCAAACCCTTCACATCAGCTTTTGGTCCAGTGAGTAAGGCGCGAACAACACTAAGAATAGCTCTTTCTTTGCCAGTCAATTCAGGAACTACTCTTCCTCTTAATCTTAGAGAACCAAAAATGTGTTGCATTAGGAGCACATGGTATGGCATTAAAGGATAGGATTCAATGAACTTATCTTTATCTATTCTTGTTAGTAGACCACCATATTCTCTTGCAGGATCTTTTATTAGCGCAAAAGTGGCAAGGCTTCCAGAGAATTTGTTGTATAATTCTTCAAGGTGTTTTAGTTTAGTTAAATCTGAAACTTTTGAAAGTAATCGTTTCTTTACAACCATGTCTATATTTTTTGGAGTTAAAGTAACTTTAATTTGGAACCTATCTTTGATTTTTTCAAGTTCAGGTCTATATTTCTCAACTCTCGGTATAACTTCTTCTAGAGCTTCTTGTGCCGTCACAAATAACCAAACTTTACCTTTTCCTATCCTTTCTATATGCTCTGCTAAAATTCCAAGGTCTGTAAGTCTGTCAGTATTTGTTCCTATGTAAAGGCCTACTTCATCTAATAAAAGTATAATTCTTCCATTTTCTTTCCCTAGTTTTTCTGCTTCAGCGACCAAAGTCTTAACAAGCTTTTCTGGAGTTAACTCAAAACTTTTTTTAACATCTTCAATACCTTTTTCAGCCGCTTCTATACTGTAAAATGTTTTTGGGTCAATTTTATGGAGAGCTTTTGCAAGAATGAGACCTACCCTGACGGTCATTCTCCTTACTTGTTTCCATTCTTCTCCGGTTTCTCTTTCTATGAACTCTAGAAATTTTTCCCATAATCCTTCTTCTTTAAGCATCTTTTCTATTTCAGCAATCCAGAAAACATCGGAAAATCCAAGTTCTTCAAGGAAAGCAGTATATACTATTTTACTAATAGAGGGGGCTCCTGGGCTATCGCGAGGAAAGTTAAGCATGTTGACAAAAATGGCTTTAGTATTGAGTTCCTTTTCCAGAATTGTGGCATGTGGCAAGGAATGCTTTTTGCAAAAGTATGAAGCAGCCCCAACTTCGCGCCCGTCTTCTAATTTTACTTTTTGGTTTGAAAGTACATAACCCAAAACTTTAAGGAAATGACTCTTGCCAGAGCCAAAGAAGCCTGAGATCCACGTGCAGACGCTTTCAGGAGTTCCATGCCTACTTTCAATAAACCTATCTATAATATCTTCGAGATACTGCCTGATTTCCTCTGTAACGACGTACTCTTCAAGTTCAGACCCAACAATTCTAGGGTCGCGTTCATCGACCTTTATTACTCGCTCAATTTGTCTAGCTGGATCTTTTTCAAGTATATCCTTTACTAATAATAAGGGCTTCATATAATTTCCCCTCTATAATATGTTCTAATATTTTCCCATCGATAATTTAACATATTTCCTTCTTTATTTCCAGGGTATAGCATAACTAGAGTGCAACGAACAGTTCCTTCTAATTGGGTTAGCAAGCTTGAGATATGAACAAATGGAAAAAGGCTTCCAGCACGAGTTAAAATAGCGCAATGTGAGATGTCCTTATCTTTTAATTTCTCTTTTAATCTTTTAGCAATCTCTTTTAGCAATTCTCTTTTTAAATCTTCTGCAAGTTCTTCTCTTATTTTCTCTTCGTTTTTTAAAACAGAATTATCAAGACACCCAAGACTTTGGAGCGCATCTACCATTAATGAAGACAATGAAATTAACTCAACAGAAATACCGTCTCTTCTAAGACGTGAGATTAAAGCTTTAATATGCTTTAAACATTCAACTTCTAACTCAGGATCATATAAATAAATATAGTAAGGAACATCGATAACATGCCTTTTTCCAGCCACACACTCCCTTATTCTCTTTTCGAGAGTATCAAATCGTGAATTATCCCAACTCATTTAACCATCCTCCTAAATTATGTTTTGATCGCAATTCTAATATTTCTCCAGCTCTTAAATAGTAAATCCACCCACGAGCTTGCACGTCAACTAAATATTCCTCTATTTCAGAATTATTAAGGAAGTAAAGGTGCCAAATTTCATTTTTTAGTACCTCTTGAGTATTCAATTTCTTATCAAGCAAACCCAGCATAAAAAAGGTAAAAGTCTCTATTCTTAAAGAAAGCTTAATCAATCTATTACTTGGTGCTTTTTCCATAATATTAAAATCCCTTAGAAAAGCTAGAAAGCCTCTGATCCATCTGCCTTTAAGATAGTCAGACCATTTTTTGAGCTCTAGGTGTGTTTCTTCTTCTTTCTTTAGAAATTCCAGAATTTCATTTTTTGTCAAGATAAGTTGCGATTTACTTATTTTTTTAGCAACAAAATTTAATACTATATTCTTTATCAAATGGTCTGATTCACAAATATACGGATAAAGCAACTGAATTTTGGCATTTCTAATAATATTTTTGGTAATAGCTTTAGCCAACAATTCAGCTGAAGGTAAGAATTCGTGATTCCTAAAAAACCTCTTATGAATTGCTGCAAGAATTCCTTGAATAGTATGGCTCGACTGTTTATTCAGAAGGTTTTGTGAAATTACTTTTTCCTTAACTTGATGCCAATCCTTTACCCTGTTGTATTCTGTAAGTACTGCGAAACTCTCGTTTATCAAGGAGCCTGCCCTTTGGAGGTCTGCTTTGTAAATTAAGTTTTCAGTTCGTAAAGTCCAGTCATAAGTTAGATCAATTTTTTCTGAAGTGCTCATATTATTATATAGTAAAAAAAATTAAAAAATACATGAAACTTTCTAATAGAAGCCTAATATTGTTATAAGAATTAAAAGACTTGTACATCACAGAAATGATGTAGCTGAAAAAAAATTATAGAAAGGTAAATTTCCTCGAATCTCAAGAAACGAAATTTATAGATATTCTTCTATGGATATAAGAGGCAATTCCTACCAGAGCGACAAAAGAAATTTACAAAATTTTGAAAGGGAAATCACTACAAACTCAAAAAATCAGTAATCTTCTCAAAGCTTCTCTCAATTCGATATAAGGATTTGAAATTCCCATTAGACTGCTCATCATCTGCATCATCATTTTGTAGAATACCTATAAGGATTTGAAACATGCCATGATTTATGTCTTACTCTATCATATGCGGAACTCCAAATATTTTTAGAGCAGCTTTCCCTTGTTCAGTTAAGATCACTTCACTTCTTCTTCCATAATATTCTACCTTGACATAACCCCATTCTTTTTCTAAGGGATTAAGTATAGCGCGTAGTTGACTATGTTTAGCTGGTACCGTTAATTTTTTGTATTCCTTTGGTCTTATTATTTTAAGCTTGACAAGTTCTTGAATCAGTTCTCGTTTACGCATTTTCCCACCAGCATTTTCTAGGATAGAAAGGGCAATTAAATGTTCATTCTTTGGTTTCCTTATTTCAAGAACAGGTAGTCTTACTATATCTATTACCTCCTCTTCTTCATTTGATTTCTCATGCCTAGACGTGCTATAATCTCTTTTAGCATAATATGGTCGACCGCCAATTATCATGCAAACTAGCATGCCCGCCATAGCTGTAATTTTGCTCCCTGTTGAAACATTGAAATAAATTTGGTTGCCTTTTTCCTTTTCTTTTTCAAATATTTCTCTAAATTCTTCTACACAATCAAGCAAATCCCAAATATTAACATAAACTTCTTTTAATTCAATACGCTCATCTTGCTTTTTTAATTCTTTTTTAACTTCTTCAAAATACTTTTTGGCGTTATCGTCTGGTTTATATGTAACAAGATAAACTCTGTCGGCTTTCATTTTAACCAAAGGATATGTAACTCTTTTTACCTCCCTAAAACCTACAGGGGCTATATGAACCCGTAAATTTTCAATCATCAATAAAATTATCGTTATTATCATATTTAACATTATTAAGGAAAATAAGAATAAATATTGGATGAAAAGAAGGGATTCTATGGAAGGAAATACATTTAAAGAGAATTTAGTCAGGATTTGCACATTCAACATCACAAGAGAAGATAAATACTCCTATGAAACATACCATTCAGGCTCGATTTGCAGAAATCATGCAAAATAAAGAAATCTACCTTAACGTTTGGATAACCAGCAAACCCATTTCAAAAAGCGCTAAAGGATACGTTTACGCTCTAAAGGGTTCAATTGGTTCAGAAAATGAACTATGGCGTAATATCAGTAAAATAGTAAATGAGCTTAATTCAAAAGGTTTGATAGCTACTCATGTTCCAAAAGATGCTAAAAAGAGTCTTAAAGGCGATATTATAGTCATCTCAGAAGAATCTATTGATGAGAAAAGCCTTACTAATCTTATACCAAAAAGATTAAACCTCGGGCTAGCATTCTTATGCGAGGCCGAATTAAATTACTCAGAGTACCAAAGCATATTTAATTATGCTTGGCAAAGTCTCTTTAAAGCCCATGTTAAAAAACAGGGTTTTCAAAAAATTGGAAGACATTTTATACCATTAGAAGAGTTTAACAATACTAATTCAAAGAAATCATCTTTCCGCATAACTCCAGCTTTAATAAATGGCTTTCCTGCGTTATGGATCGATCCTGCACAACGAATAATGATAAAACTTGACTTTGAAGAAGCGAAAAAGGCATCAGAAAATAATCCAATCCCAGTAAGGGTATTACCAAACTGGAAGCAAGGCTATGTAGTAGGTATTTATAAAGAATCTGTAGGAGAATATAAGCAATATCATATTCTTAAACATTGGAACGATGAAATAGGAATACCAGTAAGAAAAGATCATAGACTGATTAAAGTAAAGTTTAATTCAAGTACGCAGGTTTATGCTTATCCAGAAATTTGTGTTTATGAAGATTATAAAGCAGGTTTAAGGAATTATTCAGGCAAAAAATACAAACCTGTTGAGAGAATAGAGTTAAGCCAGAAATTTTTGGAGAAAATAGGAGCAGTAAATTTCTTAGGCGAATTCTTTATATTCAATAGTGAACCCTTAAGAATTGATGACTTAGGTTTTAAACTCGAAGAGTTTTCCTCTCACAAGGAATTTGAAGTGTTTCTAAGAAAGAATAATAAACCATATAACGTGACTTTACTTAATGTCAGAAATCAGCTTGAGCAAGGTGCTGAACCATATACGGGTAAAATTGATGGAAAATACGCTGTCATAGCTCCCTCAAGGTTGAAAGGAAAAATTGAGACTGTGCTCAAAAGTATAGAAGAAACTTATACAAAGCTAAACCTTGGTTATATTCAAATGATTTTACCTATAAAATATATCGATAATTTAACAATTTCGAAATATAAAGAAGCCATTAATGAAATAATTTCTAATTTAGCTAAAAGATCGCAGGAAGGTAAAATTATCGTATTTGTTATTATACCTAGTTCAGACATAGGAAGATTATATTATGAAATAAAGGATGCATTCTTTAATCCTATTCCATATGGAGGAGAAATAAAACCCATTCATACTCAATGTATAGAAGAAGAAACAATTCCAAAAATTCTAGCAAATAAGATTGAAATATGTGAAAATATTGCTTTGCAGGTTTATTTAAAACTGTATGGCAAGAATGCAGCTATCTGGCTTTGTTCAAAACCAGTAGATGAAGGAATATACGATGAATCAGGTATAACTTGCTACGCTTGTTTTGACGTATCTAGAAGACCTCAATATAAAACCGAAGTGGGCGTGTTTACAGTAATTACTGATCCATACGGAAGATTCATCTCCCTTGATTTTATCCCAACTGTAGGTGAACAGCTCTCCAAAGTTACATTCCACAAAATATTAGAAAGAATAGCACAAGTTTCAAAGCGTTATTCCAGCTCTTTCGCCAAGCTAGAACCCGATCTAAAGTTTAACTTAAAGCGATTAGTTATGTACTACGACGGGAACGTAAGATTAAGTTTGAAGAAAGATATGGAGGAAACTTTTTATAAGGGCGTTCCAGAAGAAGGTTTAGAGCCAATTCCAGATTATTTCAATGGTAGAAGTGATCTTCCTAAAGAACTCGCAATAGATATAGTAGGGGTGAACAAGAGCCCTAATAAGAGGATTTATCAAAAAATCAAAGATGAATGGCGTAACGTCAAGCGAGGTACATGTATCATTGAAGGAGAAGAGAAAGCTCTCTTAATAAGCTCTTTAACCCAATTGAGGCAAAATAATGAAATAAATACCTTGATGCCTCTAGAATTAAAAAAGGTTCTCCATCTCAGCATAAACACTAGCTTGAAAGAGCCGTCTATTGTAAATCTTACTAGAGAATATTACTATCTTACTCATCTAAATTGGCTATCTTTAAGGCAAAGATCAAAGTTTGCATTGCCACATAAAATTGCGCAAAAGGCAGGCGAGTATATTTCAGCTCAAGTTAATATTCCTCAAAATATTGTAATATGGTGAAATATGCCTGAATTCTTACACTTGTTTGTTAATCAGATAAAAGCTGAATTTATAAAGGATGTATTTGAGCCTAAAATAGAACTTTCAGAACTCTTCGAAAGAAATTGGATAAATACAACTTTTGAATCGAAAAAAGTTCCATATGAAATTCTGGCAATAGATAGTAGCTCTCAACATGAGATGTTACCATGGGAGGGTATATTCTACGTGGTAAGAGCTTTGGGTATAAGCAAAGGTAAAAAATATAGGGATTTGTTTTCTAGTATTGAAGTTTCACCTAATACGGCCGTAGAGCCTTATTTACTGAGCAGAAAGAGAGAATGGATTGAACACAAAGTTGCTTTGAAAGCCCTTGATGAAGGATTTTCAGGCTACATATTGTTAGACGGTTCAATATACGGAAGAGAAGTGCATTTGCCATTCGAAACTAATTTCTCAAATGATAGAGATTTTATGATAAGATACTTCGAAACATTTCTTAGACTTATAGAGATATGCAAAGAAAAGAAAATATGGTTGATCGGTTTGAGCAAAGAAAGTAGAAGTTCATTTTTCAGCGAATTCTTACTCTTAAATTTTGCTTTGGAAATAAAGAACGAAATAGGTCTAAATGAAAAAGGAATCATAGAAATTTTCTCAGAAGTCCTGGACAATAAATACCAAGCGTTGAAGAAAGTAAGGAATATGAATAATGAAAAGTTGAATATTTTAGTTGAGGAGTTGCTCTCAAAAAGGCCCGACTTTGCATTAATATTGAGATATGCTCAGAAAACTGGATACACAGCGCCTCTTCTATTAGGAGCTTCTTCAAGATGGAGAAGAGAAGTAAAACAAATTTTGGATAATCCAGAAGCCTTTTTAAATTCGCATTTCCCTGTTTGTAGCCAAAATGAAGAATTCATCAAGAATGCTAAAGGGGTCATAACCAAAATTTCAGATTTGCCAGCGATAATATCATTCCATATTCTACCTTCATTAAACGATACCCCGATCAGAGTCGATGTGCCAGCTTGGTGTTTTGGATTGGATGACAAGTTGTTCGATATAGAATGGTCTGAAAAAGTAAATGTTGATATTAGTGATGTACTCGAAATTATTTCGGCGGGATACTTTGGTCCTGAGAATTACAATGTATGGCTTAAGGCTGCACATGACGGTGTTAAACTTTCCTCCGAAGTTTTCAAGAACTTATATCTTCGTAAGGTAATGGAAATTTCTGGTTCTTATAAAACTGTGAGAAGAAGTAGATATGGAGGAATCTAAACTTGGATATATTGTTGGAGAAGTAAGTCCATCAGAATTCTGGTTTGCAGTAGACGAAAAAAAGCATCCACAACGCTGGGACTATGTAATTGTAAAATCTAGAGAGTTTGTGAATGGAGAGGAAAAAGAAGTTCATGTACTTGCCCAGATAGAAACGATAATTTCTCACAGCTTAGCTTTAAATAATCCTGAGCTGGTAAATGTAGAAGCTATTGAACGAATACGGGAGGAAAAACTCGTAGAACCAAGAATTCTCGCAAAGGCTAGAGTGCTAGGTTTTATATATAATGGAGAAGTTTTTCAGCCAAGGCGAGCAATTTATCCTGCTGAGGCTGTTTACTTAGCACCAAAGGAAACCCTCGAAACATTCTACTCTTATCCAGAAAATGAAAGTCTATTCGTTGGTCATCTAATAACAAGACCTGAAATTCCTGTTTTTTTGAGCTTAAAAGGATTTAGAAGACATCTTGCCATACTTGCTCAAACAGGAGCTGGAAAAAGCTATACCGCAGGAGTAATAATTGAAGAATTGCTAAAAAAGGGTGCAACAGTTGTAGTAATAGACCCGCATGCAGATTATTTGTTCCTTTCAGTGACGAGAGATACAAAGAATTACTCAAATCGAATTACTGTTTTCCAAACTCTGAAGAGTACAGGAAGATATAACTTACCAAGAAAACCAGAAATATATCAAGTAAAGTTTTCTGACCTAAGTCTAGATGAGATAGCGTTTGTTTGCGGAATAGAAGAGAGGTTCACGAATATTTTCATGAGCTTAAGAAACACTCTAAATAATATAAAAAATAATAAAAAAGATTATACCCTCGATGACTTGATTGCATATTTACAAAATAACGAAGAAGAGTCAGCATTTAAAGCATATAATTATGTGAATAAATTGGAGAAAATGAATATCTTTGGCGATGTGACAACTGATATGTTCAAGATTCTAAAACCTATGCATGTTTCAGTCATGGACCTTTCAGGTCTCGAAGACAGAGTTGCCGATTATATCACTTTTAGAATTCTAACAGAAATCTATTCTCTTCGAGAGAAAAACAAGTTTGAGTTTCCAGTTTTTGTGTTCATCGAAGAAGCACATAATTTTGTTCCGAATAAAGAAAATACACTTTCAAAGGGTATTATAAAGAGGATTGCAGCCGAGGGTAGAAAATTTGGCGTCTTTCTAATACTTATAACGCAGAGACCTAACAAAATCGATCCAGATGTTCTAAGCCAGTGCAATAGCCAAATTATTATGCGAATCACAAACCCAGAAGATCAAAAGGCAGTAAGAACCAGCTCAGAAAGAATGAGCGAAGACCTTCTAAAAGATCTCCCTGGACTAAACATTGGAGAAGCTATTATAGTCGGCGAAATGACTAAAGTGCCTGTAATGGTAAAGATAAGGCAAAGAGAAACAAAAGAAGGAGGAGCAGATATAGATGTCGTTGATAGCTTACAGAAAGCAACTGAAAAAGCCAAAGAAGAAGAAAGAAATAAAGAACTTGAATTAAAAGAAATTAAAAAGATGATGCAAACTACTGAGGGATATTGATGAGGATAGCACATATTTCTGATACTCATCTAGGTCATAGGCAGTACAATTTGGATGAAAGAGAAAGTGACATTTATGAAGCTTTTGAACAAGCCGTAAATAAGGCAATTGAGGAAAGAGTTGATGTTTTAATTCATGCAGGTGACCTGTTCGATTCACCTAATCCACCAATCAAAGCTCTCTATGTTTTCAAGAATGCTTTGAAAAAAATTAACGAAAAGATGAAGTTTTATTGCGTTCTTGGAGATCATGATAGACCAAAGAGAAGAGGAATGCCTCCACATAAACTTTTTGAAATAAGAGTTCTTGGTGTGAACGGCCTGGAATGGGAAGATGTTAATGGTATCTTAATAGCTGGAATTTCTAATCTTCGAGGAAGGATGGCTGAGCTACTTAAAGAGGAAATGAAAAAATTCGATGCATTAGCCGAAAAGTATAGAAAATCTATTCTTGTAGCACATCAGGCAATTGATCGCTACTTGCCTTTTGAAGGTAGCTACGAGCTTAAAGAAGATGAGCTACCAAAAAACGCTACTTACTATGCATTTGGACATCTACATGCAAGACAATTAGTAAGGTTTGGAAAAGGGTTTTTTGCTTATGCAGGTTCTACGGAGATTTTAAGCAAAGATGATATTTCTTCATGGAAAAAAGATGGTAAGGGATTCTACATCGTCGATTTCGAAGGTGATGAACCAAGCATACAAAAAATAAATTTAGATACCCGTCCTCAAATAGAGATGGAAGTAGATCAGGACAATCTTGCTTCAGTTTTTAACCTAGATTTCACAAAAAAGCCAATTCTTCACTTGAAAGTAAAGGGAATGAAAATAAATAGGGTCAATATTCAGAAAAAGCTAGATGAATTGCTTAAGGACAAAGTACTCTACCACAGAATCGATTTCATAGATCTTAGTAAACCAATTACAGAATTACCCAAGGGCCAGCTAAGAATTGAAGAGCTATTCAAGAAATTTCTGAAAGATGAAAGGTTATCAAACCTAGCGTTCGAGCTTCTCCCTCTGCTATCAAAAAAAGATATTGAAGCTGCAAAACAAGTAGCTTCTAGTTACTTAAACGAGGAGTTGGAAAAATGATAATCAGAAGTGTTAGATTAAAGGATTTCGTATCCCATGCGAATACTAAAGTGGATTTCCCACTTGGCGTAACAGTTCTTGTCGGACCAAACGGAGCTGGAAAAACCTCAATTCTCGATGCGATTGTTTTTTCACTCTTTGGCGAGAAGGTTAGGGGGGATAAGATTGAAGACTTGATAAGAAAAGGTTGCAGTTCAGCCGAGGTTGAGGTTGTCTTTGAACATAATAATCAGGTATATATAGTCAAGCTTTCAAGAGAAAAGAAGAGAGTTGATGCGGTGCTTGAAAGGGAAGGGTTTGGAACAATAGCGACTACGGCTAGCGAAGTTATTGAGGAAATATCGAAAATAATAGAAATGGATAAGGCAACTGCAATTAGATCTATCATTGTTAGGCAAGGTGAAATAGCAGGCTTGCTCGAGGAAGATCCAAAGGAAAGAAAAAGGTTGTTTGGAAGATTGCTCGGTATTGAAAGCTTAGAAGAAGCGTGGACGAATATGAAAGAGCTGATAGATCATTTCAGCAAAGAGGCCAATAATTATGGCGTAAAACAAACAGAACTTGAGTTAAATAAACAAAATAGAGAAAAGCTCATCAATGAGTTAAATAGTCTTAAAGAGGAAATAAAGAAAAAGGGAGAGGAGATAAGCAAGAAATTACAGGAACAAGAAGAAGTAAATAAAATAGTAGAAGATCTTAAAAGAAGAAAAGAAGAATACGAAAAACTTGAAAAGGAACTTATAAAAGTAGCAGAAGGAAAGAAAAAAGAAACTGAGTATTTGAATGAAACCAGAGACAAACTCAAAAAAGCAAGAGATTCGAAAATGAAAGCAGATGAACTAAAGCCTTATGTGGCTAAGATAATTCTATTAGATAACTTGATACGTATCTCTAAGGACATTGAAAGCAAAACTCAAATCCTCGAAGATAAAAAGAAAGAGTTAGAAAGGATTCGGAACTACAAATTAGACTTAAGTAAAACTGAGAGTACTTACTACGAATACATCAAACTTAGAAAGGATATAGAAGAGTTAGAAAAGAAGATAAAGGGTTTAGAAGGAATAGACTTACAAAAAGCGACAAAAGAAACTGAGTTGAAAAAATTAGAAGAGATCCTGATGACCTATAACCAGGAGCTCGAAAGATTAAAGAGTGAAATTCTCAAGTATCTAACTGGTACAACAATTGAAGCAAAAAGAAAAAGACTAGAAATACTTCAAAAGGAGAAACAAGAAACAGAAGATAATCTATCAGAAACCCAAAAAAGAAAAGGTAAACTTGATGGTCGAAAAAGAGAAATAGAGGAATACTTGAGAATTCTTGGAGAATCAGAAATATGCCCTGTGTGTAAGAGTAAACTTACGCCAGAGCATAGAGAGAAGGTCAGAAAAGATTTTCAAGACGAGATTAAAAATATCAGCTCAGCCTTAGAAAAACTAGAAGACGAGCTTAACAGGCTTATTGAAAAAAAGAAGAAATTGGAAGGTGAAATAGGTGAGGTTCAAAAACTAAACGTAGAAAGAGCAGAAGAACTCTTAAAGGATATAAATGAGTGCAACTCAAATATCAAGAAGATAAAGAAAGAACTTGAAGAATTAGAACCTAGAGTAGAAGAACTTAAAAGTGCGGAAAATAAACTAAGAGAACTCAAACAGAGACAAACTGAATTGGATAATGATTATGAAAGGTATATATCAGCGAAACGAGCTCTTGAAAAAGAGAGAAGTGAAGAAGAAGTTTCTTTAGAACTAAAAAAATCAATAAAGAAATAGAGAATCTCGAAAAGGATCGTGAACGATTGATTGAAGAGATCGGATATTTGCCTTCTGATCCAGAAAAAGAACTTAGTGATCTCAAAAAAATTGAGGAGGAATACCAATAAGTTGGTTGGTATTTCTTCACAGATCGAAGAACTGGAAAGAACTGAGAGAGAACAAGAAGAAAAGATCAGAGATATCGGGAAGAGAGAAGAGACTATCTTGAATGAGATTAAGAAATTAGATTTTAGTAAAGAAAAATTAGAAGAAGCTGAGAAAAGATTAAGTCAAATTAGAGCAGAAATTTCCAGTCTTGATGCTGTAATTAATGATAAAAAAGAGCAAAAGAAGAAAAAAGAAGCTGAAATTAACTTAAAGAAAGAAGAAATTGAAAGGCTTGAAAAAGAGCTTAAAAGACTTGAAAAGATTCGAAATTTCGTTGAAGATCTCGAGATTATAAGAAATGCTTTTTCAAGAGATGGGGTTCAAAAGTTGATTAGGGAAAAAGCTGCACCAATAATGTCATATTATGCAAGAGAATACTTAGAAAAGTTCAACTTGGATATAACAGATATAACAATTAGCGAAGATTTTGATGTGTCAATAATAAAAGGAGGAGAAAAAATACCTATTAGCTCACTGAGCGGAGGAGAAAAAGTTGCCGTTGCGATAGCACTCCGCTTAGCTATTGCAAAAGTTATGGCTGGTAAAATTTCAACGATCATAATGGATGAACCAACTACACATCTTGATGAGGAGAGAAGAAAAGAACTTGTAGAAATTATGAAAAGATTTTTCAGCGAAGAAGCATCGATTCCGCAGATGATAATAATTACTCATCATAGCGAGCTTGAAGATGCAGCAGATACAGTATATAGGGTTGAGAAAATAGGAGGCATTTCTAGAGTGGTTGAGGAGTATTGAGCATGTTATTTAGTTAGTGTAAGATAAAATGACCTATTGTGACTAAAGGAGGATAAGAGTGGTATTTCAAGAAGATGTTAAAGAATTAAGTAATATATCGGTAAAGCTCCTGCAGAAATTAGAGCCGGAGCCTAGTTAGGTGAAGAAGTGTATCGAAGACGTATATCAAAAAATTCAAGAAGAGGGATGGTTAAAGCAAGAAAAAGAAAGACATTGGATAGAAACTTTTGAACGAGAAAAATATACATTAAGGATTGCTCTCATTCATGCTAGAAGAGGTGAACATATAACCGGTGCTGACCTTGTTTTTGAATTAAAAAATAAAAAAGTTATCTTTGTTCAGTCGAAAAGAGTTGGCCCAGATGGTAGAATACGTTTCAATAGATTTCAATTACAAAAACTTATTGAGCTTGAGGGGCAAATTTATGGTCTACTTTCACCTTATTCACGTATGAGAGTTATTAAATGGATGAAAGTTATGGAATATTTTTACCACAAGCCTCCTTTATTTATCCTGTTTTCACCTTTCTTGCCATTATATTATTCACCTTTTCGTGTAGCATTTTATCATTTGATAATGGTAGACAAAAATCAAATTGAAGAAAGATTTTTTCATATATCAGAGATAGCTTTTGCACTTGCAGGTAACAAAACTATATCTCAAAGCGAGTTCCTAAATCAGGGATTGAAACCCAATGAATTCCAAGAAATGTTTTGGGAATGCAAAATAGGTGGACCTGATATTAATGAGGATTTAAAGAAAGACATATTAGCATTCTATTCTCTTCTCACAAATCGTCTTATAATATGGCTTCACGTAGAGGAAAAGTAAAAAGTATGTTTAGTAATAAAGAAAAATAATCTACGAATAGAATTATTCTACTAGTCAGATCATAAGAATGCAATTTTAAGATGATAAGAAATTCTGATGTCTAAATAATTCATAACATTTGTTATTTTTATTAAATCAAGCTTTTTTTAGTGTAAACTTTGTATAGTTGTAGATGACAAGCGATTTTGCTAATGTTTTTCTTTTCATTTTTAAGCAATTTAGGCGTTGATGCATTATTGAACTAGATTGCTCTACGAACTATTGGTTAAGCAGATGATGAGTAGCTATTAATAGCCTCTATATGCCCTTAGACCCTTGGGTCTCCTTATGTAGTAATTTGGAGGATATGTTGTGGGAATTGAAAGTGTTAACGTTGGAAATATTTGTAAAATACGATAAAAATATGAGGGAAAGATACGAAACTTTTTAAGTAATTTTTTTAGCATAATCTACAAACCACTTTTTAACTTCGGATATTTTATTCACGTCTATAACGTCTTGAATATTAAATTGGAAGAAATAACCAAACCTAGAATAGTAAATTCCAAGCTTATTTATTTCAATTTTTCCAAGAATTGTAATGCCTCCTATTTCATTCAAAATATAATATCCAAGTAATTGATAGAATGATTCTGATCTAAACTCAAGTTTCTTTATAGTCTTTATTTCAATTATGGTATCATCTATAATTAAATCACAATCTGCTCCATGAACTAATGGAGCTGCCTTAAAGCTAGGATTGAGTACGCATAACTTTTTTGCTCTAAACAAATTTTTTGGAATAATAGAAATTAGGTTCTTTAAATCAGCAACATCTTTGGAATTTACTTTACCAAAATTTTCAATAAAATTTTTTGATAAAAGTGCAGAAGGACCTGCTCTAAATATGGTGTCAAGTTGAGCAAGTATTAATGAATTTTCAATAAGCTTCTCATCCATTTTCCCAGATATAAGGTAATTTTTATAGAGCTTTTTTGTTTCATCTAGAATATTTGTAAGCTCATTTATTTTTTCCTTGCCAAATTTTTCAATAAAATTTTTTAATATAGGTTCAAAAGTCTCCTGTTCTTCATTCATTACTTTAACCAATTCTTTATTTATTCCTTTATTAATTGAATAAAATGTCTTTAACAAAAGTAAACATTCTTCGGCTATCCACGATGTCTTTATGATCCTGACTTTACCTTGATTTTCTTTTTCAATAATAAACCTAAATAAATAGTCGAAAGCGGTACCTACTAATGAATAATTGTTGGTATATGGTTTTGCTATAATTTCTTTTTTTACATTAAAAGTAGGTTTTTTAGGAAAAAATTCTTCGAATTTTTCTTTAACTTCTTTAAGTTTAATAAATTTAGTTAAACTCATATTATATTTATTTAAAAATCAATATTTAACTTTAAAATTTGTTAATTTTCTCTTAAGGATAAAATATGTAATTAAAGAATTTTGAAAAATTTAAGCTGGAGTAATTATTTAAACAATTTTCTTAACAGAACTAAAAAATCTAGTAAGCTGACGGATAGTGCTTTCAATCTAGGATAAAAAGTTCTAAGTAAAAGCTTACAATAAGATTATTGCTATGAATTAGATATCTTGTAACATATCTGTTTTTAATATAAGAAATAACAATTTAGATATCATCAAGTACGCTGATTGGATAGCATCGAGTAGTGATAGAACTTTATTCTCTCTAATTTATGAACCTACAAGTGAAGTTTATTATGTTAATATTTTGAATAGTGAAGTAGTAGAAGATTTAAATAAGTTAGCGAAGAAAGAAATCGTTGAAAAATATAAAAATGAATTTGTTAAGAAATATGAACAAGTTTTAGGTTCAATAAGAGACAAATCTCTTATTCATATAATTTATCATGTTTTTTGGAGAAGTTTGATACCTATAACAGTAAACATTGCACAAGATCCCGATGCAGCTTTACTTCCTGCAGATACTCGAGTACCTTACTACACCATCTATGATCACTTATATACGGCTTCAGGTATTGTACCTGCACTATTAGAAGTTAAAGAAGAAAAGAGAAATAAATTCGGAATAGTCCATTGGGAATTCATAGGTACCCAATCTTTTTTAGCTCAATCAAGGGCTATGAGAGATGTATGGGCTTCAAGTTTCTTAATATCTTTACTCAATACAGCTCTTATAATCAAATTAGCTAACGAATATGGGTTTGATGCTATAATTAATCCTAACATGCTTTTTAATCCATTTGTAGATTTATACTTGAGCTGTTATGTAGAGTCTTTTTCAGTAAATTTAAAACAATTAAGATTTCTAACAACTCCCGATAAATGCTTTTGTTTTGTGCCTTACGACAAAGTGGATGATTACGTAGATAAAATACCTCAAATGTTAAATGAATTGTGGCAAAATATAGCTAAAGTAATAAAAGGTCATCTCGAAAAATTATTACCGTTCATCAAAAATGATGATTGGGATTTAATATGGGAAGAAACAACTAAAGAGAGCCCTATAAGACTGGTCTGCGTAGGAGAGCAAATTGATTTAAACAGCGAGAAAATTGAGAGAAAAATTGATAGCTACCCTCCAATCATCTATTCAATTTATGCCAAAGAAGGAGAAAGTTTAGGTGATAGAAAGGCTAAGGTGATCCAAGAAATTAAAGGTATAAAGAAAGCGTTAGCTGAAGAGGGATACCCTGAAGATTATCAGTTCGTAGAATTTCCTTTGATAATGGAGTATTTAAAGTTTAAGAGAAAGATTGCCTCTGAACAACCTCGCTTAATTGTCCCTAACTGGCTATTAAAGGGTAAGATTGTAGTTGAAGATAAAAAGCATGTTTGCACAACTTGCTATATTAGAAGGGCAGTAATAGACGGTGAAAAGGAAGAAATAAGGGAGAAACTTCCTCTAATTAAAGAAAATGAAAGATTGTGTCCCGTATGCATTATAAAAAGAATGCTGCCTGATATGAGGATAAAAGATATTGATCAGTGTGTTCTTGCTAGAGTTATCATAGCAGTTTTCAAATGGATAGATGGCTCAAAAGAAGATGCACGGTATGTTAACGCCATTAAGAAAAGTTTAAGTATATTCCTCGATGAGAACAAAACATGGGCTGATCTAATTGAGGAAAACATTTTCTCAATTCCATCTTTGGACACCATATCTACATTCCCATTTAAAAGCACTTTAATTAACCTGGGAGAAAATCTAAGGACAGAGTTGGTTAAGCTCAATAATATGGTACTTTCTATATCAAAAGAATTAGGGTTAGGAAAAGTAGGATTGCTGACAGATTCGCCCCCTTTAAGCTGGATTAGTAAGAAATTACCGTACGGATTACCTACCGGTTCTTTCATCATGTTAGTAAACGGCTACTTACTCATACCAGAAGAGCTTAGAAGAATGAGTAGAATTCGGAATGTGCTAGAGAAAATGCTTCCATATATTCGGGAATTGGAAAATAATTTGATAATTATAAGCGAGAAGATAGATAAGTTTAAAATTAAAGATGAATTAATATATGTCACTCGTCCGAGCAAGTATGTTTCTTTGATAAGGGCGGATGGCGACAATATGGGTAAACTACTCAGTGGAACAGGAATGTATTCAAAGATAATAAAAGAATTAGTTATAGAAAAATTAAAAACGACCAAGAATCTGGAGAAATTCTCTGAATGGACGTACTATGTTACTCCCTCATATTATTCTTCATTAAGCAGAATACTTTCTTCAATTGCACGAAAAGTTGCTGAAATAGCCGATAAGCATTATTGCTATGTTATATATTCAGGAGGTGATGATATACTGGCATTTTCGGGGGTAGAGACCAGTGTTAACTTCGCTGTAGAAACCAGAAAACTATTTTCCGATGATTTCATAAGAATACAAGATGAATCACTCAAAACATCAAATTATTCAAAGCTAGAAATAAAAACCTGTGGTTTTTCGAAATACGCTACACAATCATTTGTCATTCATATTATGCATGTGTTCAGCCCTATTAAATTTCATTTAAATAGTTCATTTGAGGAACTAGAATATGTGGCCAAAGCTGAGCATTCAAAGAATTCGCTAGTTATATCCTACTCTCCTAGAGGAGGTGTCAAACTATTAAGTAAGTTAACTTGGTATTATAAAGATATAGATCCCAAGGCAGAGATAATAAATTTAGGAAATTACTTACTTAATTTAGTCTCAATCACATTACAAGTTCCAATCATAATCAATTTAGGAAGTAATGAGTTTAGAAGTGGTAATTTGAAAATATCACATAGAGCCTTTAGAGATTTTCTTCAAGAAATTGCTGCAAATCATTATAATAAAGAAACGCTTTACTCGATATTCCAATATGAAGTCAAAAGGCATGGCTTAAGTTTTGCTGAAGATAAAAAGCCACTTGAACTAATGAACGAGCTAATTTCGGAAGGTCTGTGTCGCAATTTAATCGATAAAAGAATAAGTATTGGCAATAAGTATAGCAACTTATTTATTGAACTCTTAAAAGCAGTTATATGTTTAAGAGATGGATTAGATTCGGTTCCAATAAAGTTAGGTGGCAGTTTATGAGAGCAAATATTGAAGCTAGATTATTAACCACCTCTTTCTTTGGTCCTATGGAAGAAATCAAAACGGGCAGTTATACCAAGAGCCTACCATATCCTACGATATATACGTTTGCTGGCTCAATTATAACTCATATAATAACATCAAAAGGAATTTCGGATCAATTAATAAAGGAATTCCAAAACAAAATAAAAGAAGAAAAGATCAATTTTTATGGAATATACTTTAAACTGAAGGATAATTATTATATACCTATTTCTTATCAGCTCGTTGAATTAACAGATACAAAGGCTAAAAAAATAAGGATGCCGAATTTGCAGGAAAAATTGAACCAGGTTAATGATGAATCTTTTTTACCTGTTTCCAGATTCAATTTAAATTATAAATTTGCTGAGAGAAGTAAGTTATATCTATTGGGGTTAGATCAACTAAGCAATATCCAGAACGCGGATGTAAGAGAATTAGAGTTGAGGAGCGAAGAAAGAACGAGAATTAGAATAGAAAGGAATAGCAGAAATGTAATAGAAGGTGCTCTGTTCACTTTAAGTTATATAAATTACGAAGACGAAAGACTGGAACACAAGTCCATATGCGTGGATTTAGAAAGTGAAGAAGAATTAGAAATAAATGATTATATAGGCAACCTTGGTGGTGAATTCACTCTGGCTGAATTTAAAGTTAATAGAAGTATCCATCCTCTTTTAGATAGAATTAAGGAAACGCCAAAAGAATCGAATACTTTCTTAGCTGTTTCACATATCCCTATCGCATTAAAAAATGGTAAATTAATTTGCAGGTTTGGGGAAATAGTGGCAATATTAGGTAATGTTGATTATATTGGAGGTTGGGATTACTATGAAGCAAAACTTAAGAAAATGTATGCCGCTATACTACCCGGGTCGTTGTTTATAGTTAGGAACAAAATTGAAAAGTTCAGAGATGAAAAATGGTATTTCAACTTACTTAAAACTGCTATTCCGATATGATATAAATAGAAATTTTCTTAAAGATTAGCATTCTTCTCGTTTCTGTTTGAGGTGATCCTTCTTCAGGATGGAAATTAAGAGATTATCATATAGAATTAGATTCAGAAATTGAGAGAACTTCTGAAATCTCGAACGTAAATAACGAAGAAAAACCAGCTACAAAAATTCTTATTAAAGATAGGTGAATTTTAAGTATGGGGAGAGAGATGCCTGTGAAGGATGAAATTTCGCTTCTGGGTGAATAGTATGTTAACCACGATTATAAACTTTTTATCTTTAGGATGTTTAGCATTCTTGCTTCCGCTTGATATTTGGCGCTTTCTATTTCATTCTACAGTAACTGAGAAGTTTATTGACAAGAGACTAAGCCATGAGGTTAAATATGCATTAATCAATAGATGAGGTTACGTATATTGGATTTCGTTTGCTATTATAATCCTTTTGAGTGGAAAATTGATTTTGAAGTACAAAGTTAATTTAAATTATCACGTCCTTTACATAGGACTCACTTTATTCCTACTCGGAGTAGGCTTAGCGGTTTGGGCGGCTAATACTCTAGGTATTAAAGCTGGGAGAAGAATCCCTTAAGTTTCGCTTTCAGAAAAGGGCCAACTTATCACTAAAGGGCCCTATCAAATAGTTAGGCATCCGATCTATTTAGGAGAGTTTCTTATAATATTAGGGATTTTCCTCATCTCAGGAGTGATTTTTGTATTAGTTCAATTTATTTTAAAAGCTCTTTTTGTAAATTCGATAATTGCATGGGAGGAAAAAGAGATGAAGAATAGATTTGGAAAAACGTACGAAGAATATTAAAAAAAACTACTCCAAAGCTATTTCCCATTTTTAGGAAGCGAACACAAGCACAAAAAGTCAGTGAAAATAATTAGGTTCAAAAAATAAATCCAATTAAACAATGATCTAAAATCAAGCATAACTGAAGAGGCGGTGTCAGTCTTGACGATAAACTTAAGTGTCTGTATATCGAGCCCATAGGCGGTGGAGAAGTATTCGATATTTCCCTCCATGGTGAGGTCATCAAAAAGCAAAGGGTCTTGAGGACAATACCCGAAGGTCCCACGCAAACAGACCTCACCTTGATCGCAGGGAAGTAGGCCTACAATAATTTTGAGCAAGGTACTCTTTCCTGAGCCATTTTCTCCTGTTATGCCAACAGCTTCTCCTCTATTAACCTTAAAATCAATACCTTTCAAAATATAAAGTCTTCCAAATCTTTTATGAACATTTTTTACTTCGAGTACAGGAATATGCATATTCTCATCTATTGCCTTTTTTGTTTTTCTAAATATTTAATATGTACTTTTAATGTAATTGGTAGAGAAGTTAAAACTCAAGAAGACGTTATACCTATTATGATGATCTAGAAATTGTAGGTTCTAAAATATTGCTAATTCTTCCAATAAAGAGTAGCCATGCGGCAACTCTGGATGCTACAGCATATACAAAATATCAAATAGAGTATGTTAAAGATTTATTGAGAAATCTAAGTGAAATTTATTCTTTTGATATTTTTAACAATGTTATGAGCCATTTCAAATTCTTATAGGTATCTATAAACAATCTCATAATGTATATAATTTATTAGTTAAGATCATTTAGGAAAATAATAACCCTACTGATAAGAAGCTCCTGAAGAATGGATTCTTTAACTATGTCTTTTATATATGAGCATTTAGTTTACCCTATAATATTTTTGAGTGGAGAAATAATACTATTCAACATTTCTTCTATTTTCTTGTCAACAAACGAATCATCTATCAAGTCTATGAGGTCATCTTTTTCTCTTTTACTAAGCATCATCACAATTATGGAAATTCTCAAATAATCAAGCAATTGTCGCACGAAATTTTGAATGCTTTTATACTTTGACTCTAATTTCCTTCATTATAATTGAGATGGCCTCCATGTGCGAAAATACTTCTAACCTTATACGCATCTTTGATTATTTTCCTTACTTCATACGGATCGTACCTGAGTAAACTAAGAATTTTACTTACCTCCAACTGTCAACTTTAACACCTTGAATTTTATTAAAATGCTTGACATTTCCGGTAACTATAGTACAATTATTAGAAATTGCAATAGAACTTATCAGCACATCCTTTAAACCTATTACTTCTCCTCGACTTTCGAGATTTGCCTCTATTTCGGCAGCCTTCTTAGCCTCAATTATGGTAAAAGGAAGTATTTCCATAGACTGTAAAAATTCATTAAGTTTTTCAGTATCCCTTTTATACTTATAAGCACCATAATATAGTTCAAAAGCATTAATCACTGTAGTTACCAATCTGTTGTTCTTCCTCATCGACTCAACGTACTTTACTGCCCTTTCCTTACCTCTTAAGAAATCGATTAAAATATCAGTATCTAAACATTTACATTCCATCTTTCCCACATTTTCTCTAAATCTTTAAACAGCTGACTAACCTCTTCATCACTTATATCCGCCCAAATACCCGCATAATCCATTATATTTTTCTTATTACTCTTTATCAACCTTATAATAACGTCTGAAAAACTCTCCCCCTCCCTCTTTTCACTAAATAATAACTTATATGCCTCTTCTGAAATAGTAATGGTCTTTGCCATGTTTAAACATAAGTTTAAACACATACTTAAATCTTTAGAATGTGCTATCTAGCCAGCTGGTTTTACTTTCAATTCCCTTTATGGGATACTCTGCAAAACAGTATAGGTTCACAGCATAGGCTATATGGGAATTGAGGAGTTCGTTAAAAACGTTAATTTAAAGATTCTAGCTGAAAGTATTGAACATGTAGCATGCAGTGGTAACACTTTAATTCTGTCAGAACATGGCTACGACGTAATATGGGATCAGGAAGCGCATTACTTACTGGTGATCCATGGTTTCAAGGAAGGAAAGTTTGAATATGAAGTGATA
>Ga0209012_1000887_pt1 | contig 35653 bp, 31 predicted proteins | sample RS3BMetagenome_FD_184735 | JGI IMG/M metagenome (GOLD analysis project Ga0209012, IMG submission 184735) | Ferric oxide microbial mat and aquatic microbial communities from Rainbow Spring, Yellowstone National Park, USA - RS3B (SPAdes) (version 3) ...
ATACTGGAGGTGGTGGCCATCGTGGTGACTCCTTAGTGAGCTTGCTTTCTCACGAAGGATCACACGGTGGCCGCCGCTCCACAAGCACCTCCCTACGGGCCCAAGGCGACTCGGCTCACTACACCACTTCCGTGGACGCAACCGGCGAGGGTGGTGCCTAGGGATGCGTGGTCGGTGATCCCGAGCTTCGCGGGCGTTGTCCGAGTGGCCGCCATGCAGCGAGGAGCGCGATGATGGCGCCGGTGAGGGCAGCGATGCTCACCGCCAGCTCGGCTCCGCCGACCCCCACTCGGGTGAACAGTGCAGCCTCGACAGTGGCGACCACCAGCCATCCCGCCGAGTAGGTGCCGTAGAGGACGGAGTAAGCATCCGAGCTCTGACGTGGCGGCAGGAGCGCGGGGACGAGGCTGGCGCGCAGCGCGTTGATCGGTGCGATGGTCGAGCCAGCGAGCGCGCTGACCACGAGCCATGCAGGCGTCAAGGAGGGAAGGAGAGCCCAGAGTGCGAGGAGTCCTGCGAGGAGGGCCACGAGGCCGGCGAGATCGAGGAGGCGAGCGGGTCGCTGCCCGAGCCAGCGAGCGAAGGCGCTGCCGCCAAGGATCGATCCGAGCGTCATGACGCTGAGTGCGATCCCACCGAGGACACTCGTGTGGTGACCAGCCAGCGCAAGCGGCACGGCAGCCAGGACCGCACTCCCCTCGAGCAGCCCCTCGAGCACGGAGAGTGCCCAGAGCGCACGCCCCTCGCCGAGCAGGCGTAGGAAGGAGCGCGGCGCCGGTCGCTGCGCCGTGCTGTCCCGGGATCGCCGGGCGAGGAGTAGCGCGCCCAGCGAACTTGCTGCTACGAGAGCAAGCAGCGATCGGCGTGCTCCGGCAGCAACGAGCGCACTGGCGAGCGTCGGGGCGATGAGCCAGGTGATCTCCTGGGCAACGGAGTCAACGGCGAGGGACCGCGTGAGCTCCTCGGGCCGGAGCCGCTCGACGAGGGCTCGCCGCAGCTCGCCCGTGACGACGGTGGCACTCGCACCGATGAGGAAGGCGCCGGCGCCAGCGAGTGGCCACGGCATGCCCAGCGTGAAGGTGGTCAGTGCCAGCGCGCCGACGGCCATGGCGCCGAGGCGTCCGCGCAGGCCGAGGTGCGTGATCGGCTCGAGGGCTACGAGGCCGGTTGCAGCGATCTCGCCTAGTGGCACCAGGGCGGTGAGCAGGTCGGCCATCCGATAGCCGTCGGCTGCCCCCACGACGTAGACGATGGCGATCGGGGTGAGGAAGTTGGCGATGCGGTAGGGGGTCGCGACCACCAGCCATCGCCCCAGCGCACGCCAGGCGATCGATGAGCGTTGGGGCATCTGCCGCAGCCTAGCTGAGCAGAGGTCGGCTCGAGGTGGGACAACTGCCCAGCGTGTGGTTGGATGGAGCTGTGGCACTCCCGCTCGAGAACTACGGCTTCGTTGGCGACCTGCACACAGGAGCGATGATCGGCACCGACGGCGGCGTCGCGTGGCTGTGCGTGCCTCGCTTTGACGGGGATGCCTGCTTCGCCTCGCTGCTCGGCGACGATGCAAACGGCGTCTTTCGGATCTGCCCCGTGGGCCACTACGAGGCAACCCAGCGTTACCTTGACGACACGTTGGTGCTGGAGACCACCTTTCGCACCCCATCCGGGGTCGCAAAGATCACGGACTTCATGCCGATCCGCGAGCACCATGCGCGTCTCGTGCGCATCGTCGAGGGTGTCGAGGGCGAGGTGGAGCTTGCGGTGCTCCTCGTGCTGCGCTTCGACTATGGCCGCTCCATCCCGTGGGCGCGTCGCGTCGCGCGTGGCCGTTCCTACGTCGTCGGTCCTCAGGCGGTGCTCTTCGAGACGCCGGCGGAGCTGGAGAGCCACAACCAGCGCACCGAGGGCAGCATCACCGTGCGTGCGGGCGAGCGGGTCCCCTTCGTGCTGAGCTTCCACGACTCGGTGCTCCCGCCACCACGTCGGATCGATCCCCAGGTGGAGCTCGAAGGTACGGTCGAGTGGTGGCGCCGTTGGGTCCAAGGCGCCTCGGTCGACTTCGGGGAGTTCGAAGGGCTGGCTCGCCGCAGCCTCATCACACTCAAGGCGCTCACCTACCGTCCCACCGGTGGCATGGTCGCCGCGCTGACCACCTCGCTGCCCGAGGATCCAGGAGGGTCGCGCAACTGGGACTACCGCTACTGCTGGCTACGTGACGCTGCCTTCGCGGTCGAGGCGTTCCTCGCCCGTGGTTCCATCGAGGAAGCGCGAGCCTGGCGCGCCTGGCTCCTGCGCGCCATCGCTGGCGACGCGCGCCAGATCCAGATCCTCTACGGCGTCGCCGGGGAGCGCCGCATCCCCGAGCTCGAGCTCGACTGGCTTGCTGGTTACGAGGGCTCCCGCCCCGTGCGCATCGGCAACGGTGCCGCCGGCCAGTTCCAGATGGATGTCTACGGCGAGGTCGCCGACGTGCTCTGGCGGATGTCACGCGCCGGCATCAAGCCCGACACGAACGCGTGGCAGATCCAGCGCTACCTCACCGACTTCGTGGTTGGGGCGTGGCGCGAACCCGACGATGGCATCTGGGAGATCCGGGGAGAGCGTCAGCACTTCACTCACTCCAAGATCATGGCCTGGGTCGCGGTGGACCGGGGCATCAAGGTCGCCTCCCTGCTCGGCGAGTCGCCGCCAGCGGCCTGGGTGGCAGCCCGACACCAGATCCGCGAGGCGGTGCTGCACGAGGGCTACGACGAGCGCCGGGACAGCTTCGTCCAGGCCTTCGGCTCGCATGAGCTGGACGCCGCGGTGCTGCTGGCACCGCTGGTAGGGTTCATCGATCCCAACGACCCTCGCGCTCGCAGCACGGCGGCGGTGATCGGCCGGGAGCTCTCGGTCAACGGCTTCGTCCAGCGCTACGCCCCACAGGGCGGCGTCGACGGCATTGGCGAACCGGAGGGTTCCTTCCTGCCGTGTAGCTTCTGGCTCGTCCAGAACCTTGCGCTCCAAGATCGCGTCGATGAGGCCGGCGAGCTCTTCGAGCGAGGGGTTGCCACCGCCAACTCGTTGGGGATCTTCTCAGAGGAGTACGACCCCGTGAACCGCAGGATGCTCGGCAACTTCGCGCAGGCCTTCACGCACGTGGCCATGCTGCACGCGGCCCATGCGCTGCTGCGCGCACGCCGAGGCGCCGCCGAGCCCGCAGGACTGCAGGCGGACCTGCTCGCTGGCAGCGACGGCCAGGAGCCCGGTGCTCGGCACGGCTCCGACGAGATGTGGCTACCCGAGGGGAGATTATGACGCCACGACAGCTACCCTTCGTTCTCTTCGGAGCCACCGGTGACCTAGCGCGCCGCATGCTGCTGCCGGCGCTGCTCTCGGTGCGGGAGCGGCACCCGGAGTACCGCCTCGACATCGTCGGCGTGGCGGGCAGCCGCTACGACGACGAGCAGTTCCGGGCCTACGTGGTCGAGGTGCTCACCAAGGACAAGCGGTGCTCTCGGCAGGACGCGAAGGCATTCGCTGCGACCATCCGCTACCTCTCTGGCGACTACCACGACCAGGCCCTGTTCGAGCGGCTCGCCGCGATCGTCTCACCCGAGGAGCGCCCCATCGTCTACCTCGCGATTCCGCCGAACCTCTTCGAGGTCGTCGTGGAACACCTGGCCGCGGCTGGCTTCGCTGAGCACGCCCGTGTCATGGTGGAAAAGCCTTTCGGTCGCAACCTCGCCGACGCGCAACGGCTCAGCGGCGTGCTTGCCCGCTACTTCCTCCCCGAGCAGGTCTACCGTATCGACCACTTCCTCGGGAAGGAGGCCGTGCAGAACCTGCTGGTCTTTCGCTTTGCCAACTCCATCCTCGAGCCGCTGTGGAACCGCAACTACGTCTCGAGGATCGAGCTATCGATGCTCGAGTCCTTCGGCGTGGAGGGTCGTGGGTCCTTCTACGACAACGTCGGGGTCATCCGCGACGTTGTCCAGAACCACCTCCTCCAGCTGCTCACTCTGCTGCTCATGGAGCCACCCCTCGCCATGAGCGGCCACGACCTCACTGACCAGCGCACGAAGGTCCTCCAAGCGATCCGTCCGATCCGCCCCGACGACGCGGTGCTCGCCCAGTACCGTGGCTACCGGCTCGAGCCGGGCGTGGCCGAGGACTCGACCACCCCCACCTACGCCGCCATTCGTCTCGAGGTCAACTCGTGGCGCTGGGCCGGCGTGCCGGTGTTCGTGCGCGCGGGCAAAGGTCTGCGCGAGACCCGAACGGAGGCGGTGGTGGAGTTCCGTCGGCCTCCGACGCTCATCTTCGGCTCCGGGGAGTCCGAGGAGCACCAGCCAGAGCCCAACGCTTTCGTCTTTCACTTCAAACCCGACGGGCGCATCGAGCTGCTCATGCAGACGAAGGTGCCCGGGCCGCGCCTGATCTCGCGGCCCACCACGCTCACGGTCGCTTCCTCGGACGACTCCGCCCGCTCGGATGACGCCTACGCCCAGCTCATCGACGACGTCGTGCGCGATGACCACACGCGCTTTGCCACCCAGGAGTCTGTCGAGGCTGCGTGGCGGATCGTGGAGCCGATCCTGGACGCTCCGGCCGAGACCACCTACGTCGTGGGCACCGACGGTCCCCGCGAAGCAAGCCGTCTCCTCGGCGACGTGAAAGGATGGTACCGATGACGAGGGAGCTGCTCGCGGTCGATCTGGGCGGGACCAACTTCCGCATGGCTCGCGTCGACGAAGAGGGCAGCCTCCGTGCCCGCGCGGAGATCCCGACGAGGTCCATCGACGACGTCGTCGATGGGTTGACGCAGCTGGTGGAGCAGGTGGAGGGACAGGAGCTCGATACCTTGGTGCTGGCGGCTCCGGGCGTCGTGGACCGTCTTGCTGGCAGGGTGGTCTTCGCGGGTAACCTCGACGACGCCATGCGCGAGACCATCCAGGTCGAGCGGATCTCCCAGGCGCTCGGCAAGCACGTCGTGCTGGTCAACGACGCGGACGCAGCAGCGGTTGGCGAGGCGTGGGCAGGAGCAGGTCGAGGGGCCCGCACCCTCGTCTACGTGACGGCGTCGACGGGCATCGGTGGCGGCCTCGTGCACCGGGGCACGCTCTACATCGGCCGGTACTCGGGCATGGAGGCTGGCCAGATCCGTCTCGGCCTCGAGGACGTCGATCGGGCTGAGCAGATCGGCTCGGGAACGGCCCTTGCGCACTTCGCCCGCCAGCTCGGGCTCGAGATCGACAACGCGGAGGTGGTTCGCCGCGCACACACCGCGGGCCCGGCACGGGTCGCCCTTGAGCGCACCATGGAGGCCTTCGGCGTCGCCGTTGCGAACCTGGCCTGGCTGCTGGTGCCGGATCGCATCGTCGTGGGAGGTGGTCTCGGTCTGTCGGATCCGCTGGTGCTCGAGCTGGCCACGGCGGCCTTCCGGCGTGCTGGCCCGAGATTCCTCGATGACCTCGAGATCGTGCCGGCCGCCCTCGGTGACGACGCCGGGCTCGTCGGTGCGGCCTTCGTGGAGCGAGCGCTGCCGGAGGTCGACGGGCAGGCGTGATCGGGCTCACCCGACCCCGGGTACAGGCGGTGGTCGCGGGCGCCAGCATCCTGGTTGGAGCCTACGACCAGGCAGCCATCGGCGTCGCGCTCGCGGCGCTTCGGCGTGCCTGGCACCTCGGGGCGGGCGAGGTTGCCCTCGTGGCCTCGGCCTCGGCCGCGGGGATGGTGGTGGGAGGGCTCGGAGCGGGGCTGCTCGCCAACCGCGTGGGGCGCCGTCGCCTGCTCCTGCTCGACATCGTGCTGCTCGTGGTGGCGAGCTTCGCCGCTGCACTCGCGCCGAACGTGGGCGTTCTCGTCGCGTCGCGCGCCCTCGGCGGGGTGGCGGTGGGGGTAAGCTACACCATCGTCTTCGTCTACCAGCGCGAGCTCGATGGGCGAGGATCCGGGGTGCAGTGGATGGCCGCGACGCTCTGGGCGGCCAACTTCGGCATGCTCGGTGCCTACGCCGTCGGCGCACTGCTCGGACCCTCGCTGTTCGGGGCGAGGCTTGAGCTCGGCCTCGGTGGCATCCTCGCGCTGCCCCTCGTTGTGCTGCGTCGACGGCTGCCGGAGACCTTCGTCGCCGTGCCGGAGCGGCCCGCCCCGCGCCCGCGGTGGCACGCCCCTCGGCTTGAGGACGTGGCGAACTGGTCGGCCTGGTTTGCGTACCAGATCTCCGACCAGGGTACGAACGTGCTCCTGCCGATCATCGTTGCTGAGCTTGGGGTGGCGCAGCTGCGCTCCGCCAGCGCGGCTGCGCTGGCGGTCAAGGCGGTCACCATCCCCGCATCCTTCGCCACCATCTGGATCGTCGAGCGCCTAGGGCGGCGCCGACTCCAGCTTGCGGGGTTCCTTGGCCGTGCGGTCTGCTTCGGCCTGCTCGCGGTCGTCGTGGCGCAGGACGACCCGACGTGGCTCGCTGCGGTGCTGCTCGTGTGCGGGTTGGCTGCCGGGTCGATGGGCCCCGACAAGACCACGGTGATGGGTGCCGCGCTCGACGATGACCCGACCTGGCGGGCACGGAACCAGGGGATCGCCCAGACAGCGGGCCGCCTCGGCGGCGTCGCAGGTCCTGCGCTCTTCGTCGTCGCGACCAGCGTCGGGGGACCGGCGCTCGGCGTGGGTGTGTTTGCCGCGAGCGCGCTGGCAGGCGCGCTCATCACGCTCGCGACCCGGCGTTAGCGATCGCTAGCTCGCTGCCTGGATGCTCTCGTTGCCGGCGAGGACCTGCGTGGCCACCTCCGGCGGCACCACGTTGATCGGCACCCCCGTGCCCATCTCGAAGCCGGCGCGCGTCGCGAGCTTCGGGTAAACGTGGGCGTGCCAGTGGAACTGGCCGAAGGCACGGTAGGGCGAGGAGTGGAAGACCAGGTTGTAGGCCACCGGACCGAGGTGCGTGCGCAGGCGCTGGAGCGCCTCCTGGATCACCTCTCCCACGCCGAAGAGCGTTTCCTGGGCAGCGAGGTGGAGGTGGGCGCCGTGGTGGCGTGGGATGACGAGGAGCTCGAAGGGGCCTGCCGACCAGTACGGTGCGATCGCAATGGCGTGCTCCGACCCGACGACGAGGCGCTCACCCAGGCTCTCCTCGAGGGCGACCGTGTTGCACAGGAGGCAGCCCCCCACGAAGCGGGCGAAGCCAGCCTGTTCGTCGGAGAGCTCGCGGGGCACGAACGAGATGCCGAGGAGCTGGGCGTGAGGGTGGGCCATGGAGGCACCGGCGTCGCGGCCCTGGTTCACGATCACCTGGGAATAGCGGATGGCAGGGGAGTGGGCATGGGCTTCGATGCGGTCACGGATCGCTGCCATGATGACGTGGATCTGGTCGGCGTCGAGCTCGGCCCAGGTGCGCTGGTGGTCGGGGGAGAGGACGAGAACCTCGTGGATGCCGCTCGCCGGGGCGCTCGTGAAGACTGGTCCGTGGGTCGTTGACACCATGGGCTCGTCGCCCTCGAAGGCGGGGTAGAGGTTCGGGACCACGCGGACCCGCCAGGACCCGCTCGGGCCGTAGGTCTCGAGGGCGGGCGGGGTGTCCTCCTCGTTGCCCGGGCAGAAGGGGCAAGGACGGGTGGGATCCTCGGGCCCCTGCTCGCTCGAGAGCGCGAGCGCCTGCGGCCGCCACCGTCGTCGCTCGGCGACGACGACCCAGCGACCTGTGAGCGGATCCAGGCGGAGCTGGTGTGTGGCCATGCCGACCCTCTTTCGCTGCTGGGTTAGAGGCTGAACGCGCTTACCAGCGTAGTTGCGGCGGCGCGTCGGCCCGAGAGCTTGCTGCGTAGACTCGAGTCCGTGGTGGTCAACCTCGACCACGCGGCGACGACAGCACTCGAGCCGCTCGTGCGAGCACGCCTAGTCGAGCTTCTCGAGCTCGACGCCAACCCTTCGGCAGCCCACGAGCTCGGGCGGCGGGCCAAGGCGATCCTGGAGCGCTCTCGAGCGCAGGCTGCGGCCGCACTCGGTGTCTCGCCTCGCGAGGTGGTCTTCGTCGGCTCGGCCACGGAGGGCCTGGCGCTCGCGGTGGGGGGGCTGGTGCGCGGGCCCGACTCGCTCGTGGTGACCACCCCCCTTGAGCACGAGGCAGTGCGCGCAGCTCTCGGCGAGGGCAACGTCGAGGTTCTGGATCTTGACGCTTTAGGGCGTGTCGATCTTGGGGCTGCGCGAGCACTCCTGCGGCGCCTCGGGGGGCGCCTTGGCGCGCTCGTGGTGAGCGCGGCCTCGAGCGAGACCGGCGTGATCCAGCCCGTTGCTCAGCTCGCACGGCTGGTCCGGCACCAGAATCCCGCGGCGGTGGTGGTGAGCGACCTCGTCGCGCTCGCTCCCCTTGGCCTCGATCCGGCAAGTCCGGCCAGGCAGGCACTCGCCGCAGCTGACATCGGTGTTGTCGCGCCGCACAAGCTCGGAGGCCCCACCGGGGTTGCAGTCGTGGCGGTGCGCGAGCACGTGCGCCTCGCCCCGCTGGTGCGCGGAGGCGGCCAGGAGCGTGGCCTGCGCGGGGGAACCCAGGCGGTGTGGCTCGCTGGCGCGGGTGCACTCGCGCTCGCGCTCGCCAACCAGCACGGTGCTAAGCGTCGGGAGCGCATCCTTGAGCGCCGCGAGGCGTTTGAGCGGCTGCTGCGAGCCAGCCTCCCCGAGGCGCGCATCGCGGGAGCGGAGGCGCCTCGGGTGGGTATCAGCCTGGTCGCGCTGCCGCCGTGGCGCTCCGAGGAGCTCGTGGTGCTCCTCGACCTTCAGGGTGTGTGTGTCTCGGCAGGGGCTGCCTGCAGCGCGGGCGCGCCCGAGGCCTCCGCGGCCCTGCTCGCGATGGGCTGGGACCCGGAGCTCGCCCGCTCGGTGGTGCGGGTGAGCGTCGCGCCATCGACGAGCGACGAGGACATTGAGCGTGCGGTCGCGGCGTTCGTGGACGTCGTCGCGGGGCTCCAGCGCGCCTCATGAGCCCCCTCATCAGCCCCACGGGACCGCTGGCCACCGTGCTGATCCTTGCCCACGTTGGCGTGGGCATCGTCGGTTACGGCACGAATGCGCTGGTGGGCTGGGACGCATGGGAGCTTGCTCGTGGGGGCAGGGTGGAGCGCCGGTTCCTCGACGGCACCGTGACACCCGCCGAGCTCGCCCTCCTGTGGGTACCGCTGCTCGGTGGACTGCTCGTCGCCCTCGTGGATCCCGAGGCGCTTGGGCAGGCCTGGTTCCTCGTGGCATGGGCCCTGTGGTGCCTGAGCGCTGCTGTGGCGCTCGCTGTGGCCTGGCCGACGCAGCGACGCCTCGGTCGTCTCCTCGATGACGCGCCCTCCTCAGCGAACGAGGTCCGCGCGCTCGCGCGTCGACTGCTTCGAGCTGAGCAGCTCATCGTCGTGTGCTACGTCGTGGCCTTCTGGCTCATGGTGTTGAAGCCGGGCAATCGTTGAGGGGTCGTCTGCTTCGACACATCGTCGTGACGACGCTGGAGCGTCCCGCTAGGCTGGGCCCTCGAGGGAGGTCCGATGATGAAGGCACGGATTGGCGCGATCCTCGCGCTTGCGACGCTGACGGCTGCGTGCGGAGCGACCTCGACGTCTTCGTCCTCGGCGTCGTCGCACCAAGGTGCGTCCCCGACGGTACACCTGCCGCCTTCGCAGCTGCTCTCGGACGCTTCGGCCAAGCTGGCCACCGTAACGAGCTTCCGCTACGACGGCGTTGGCACGATCACGGGCAACGGCCAGACGGTGAGCTTTACGACCTCGGGTGCGGTCTCGGAGCCCGCGCACCTCGCCGAGCTCACTGTTGCCTCCCATGGCCTGACGGTGACCGAGATCCTCGACTCGACGGACTTCTACCTGCACGTGCCGACCATCGCGACGCCGAGTGCGACCTCGAGGCGGTGGCTCGAGGTACCGTTCTCGGTCCTGCCGGCGCCGATCCCCCGCAACTCGAAGCAGAGGTTCGTATCGCTCCTGCGTTCGATGGCGCACTCGACGGTGGTCGGCCAGGCGATCGTGGACGGCCAGCGCTGCACGCTGGTGCGCTCGACGATCTCGGGCCAGCAGGTCGCCAGCGCCCTGGGGGCGGTGGAGCCGAGCGCGAGCTCCCAGGTCACTGGCTTGCTCGCCTCAACGAGCGCGGTCGCCACCGCTGCCGTGAACGAGGCCGACCAGCTGGTTCAGCTCAAGGAGCAAGTGTCGTCCTCGGTGGTTGTGATGCACCTCGTGCTCACCTTCACCGATGAGAACCAGCCAGTCTCGATCACGCTCCCGCCAGCGAGCGAGGTGGAGCTCATCTCGAGTCCAAGCGAGCTCTCGGGCATCCTTGGCCAGGGCACGGGCACGCAGAGCCCGCTGGGCTAGCACGCCCCCTAGGGGCTCGCCCCTCGACGAGCGCAGCGGTGCCGCGTGCGGCTGGTCGGTGCGTCTGTAACCCGGGCGCTGTCGCGACGCGCTGTGCGTCGCTCGAGGGTGGGCTTCCTTGCGAGCGCACCTCGGTTGTGCAACCGGGCCTCGGTGTGGGTAGGTGCGGGTAGAGCACCACGGGCCCCGCTCGCGGGGCCCGTGGCTCGTGTGGTCGGGGGATGGAGATCCTGTGTTCAGGGTGTCGAGTCGTCGTTGACGCCGACGTCGAAGGTTGACCAACCCTTGGCGCCGTTCGGGCCAGTCGCGAGGATTCGCCAGTAGCCGGCCGTGGGGAAGGTCAGCGTCGCCTGGGCGACGCCGTCGCTGAGGGTCACCGAGGCCGGGTAGGTCGCCGCGGGGGCGCCCTGGGGCCCGACGACGCTGAGCGCCACGGTGCCGTTGGCCGAGGTGTCAGTGACGAGTCCGGGGGTCTTGGCCTCGATGTTCACCGTGAGCGGGACGCCGGGTGTCGCAACCAGGTTCTCGGCCGGGTCTGCCACCTCGATGGTGTCACTCGGGACGTCTGGCAGCGACACCGGCGCGAGGGGAGCCCGATGGAAGTCGAACATCCCCAGCAGGTTGTCCTGGCGTGCGACGAGGCCCGTGAGCGGCCGCATGCCCCAGAGGCGATCCATGAGCGCCAGGATGGACATGGTCGTCGTCTGCTTGGTGTAGATCCCGGGGCGCACCCAGGGCGAGATCACCACCATGGGTGTGCGGGTGCCGTAACCGAAGCGGTAGGCTACTGGTGGTGGTACGTGGTCCCAGAACCCTCCGCCCTCGTCGTAGGTGATGAAGATCGCCGTCGTGCGCCACTCGGGTGAGTGCTCGATGAGGGAGACCAGCTGACCCACCCAGGCGTCGCCGAGCTGGATGTCCGTGGGCGGGTGCTCGCTGTAGAGCCAGGTCGGTACGACGAAGGAGAAGTTGGGCAGCTGGTTGTTCTCGACGTCAGCCACGAACTGCGAGGTGTTGGCGACGTCGTTCCAGAGGTGCTTGTTCTGGAGGATCGGGGTGTACCACGCCGGGTTCCAGTGGGTGACGAAGCCGGGCCCCTCCGGGGCTGGGGGTGGTCCGTTGTAGTCGCCCTGGAAGATCCCCCAGCTCAGGCCGTGGGCGGTGAGCTGGTCGAAGACGGTACGGATGGGCAAGGTTCCCGAGGCGGGCGGCGAGTCCGACAACCAGGCGTCAGCCGTGCCGGCGACGGCGTAGATGCGGTTCGGCTGGGTGGGTCCGATCGCGGGCTGGAAGTTGTCGTCGGCGAGGACGAAGTGCTGGGCGAGCTCCCAGAGGTTGGGCTCGACGCTGCTGCCGAAGGTGGTGATGGCGGCGAGGCCGTTGGTGGGCAGCGTGGTGTAGTAGTTCATCTGCCACCCGGACTTGCCGGCGAGGAAGGCGTTCGAGGTGGTCGGGACGGTGAAGTAGCCGGAGCCGCCGGCGAGCTGCGCTGGACGGTAGTCCATGGCCTCGATCTCCGCCGCGCGGTTGTGGTTGAGGTCGACGGTGTCGCCGACGTTGGCCGGGGCCGGGATCGGCGCGACCGGTGGTGCGGCGTAGTTCGTGGAAGGATTCGGCAGGAGTGTTCCCGCTGGGATGCCGTTTGCGCCCGGGAACGAGCCGAAGAGGTTGTCGAAGGTGTGGTTCTCGAGCGTGATCTCGACAACGTGCTGGATGGGGCTGCGCATGCCAGTCGTCGCCGCCGCCGGTGCTCCTGGTGCCGCAGCGTGCCAGCCCACCAGCGCCGTCGCGAGTCCGCTGGCGGCTGTGAGTGTCGCAAGCCATCGCGTGCGTGTTCGCATGTCATCCTCCCCGTGGTGTCGTCGTGGTCCGAAGGGACGCCACCATGCTTGGAGGCTCAGCTTGCATCCAGGTAGCGCGCAGGTTGCGCCCAGGACACGCTGAGGCGAATGTTCAGCGTCACGGCACGCTGCGCGTTCGGCGCACGCGGTGTCCTCAGTCTGTGGTCGCGGAGCGACCGTGGGCATGCCGAAGCTCGTCGAGGTCGAGGAGGATGGCGCCCTGGCTGAGACCCTCCACGACTCGCTCGGCGTGGGTCGCGACCACGAGCGTGCGTCCTCGCGCGAGGCGAGCGAGGAGCTCGACGAGCTCGTCCTCGGTCTGGCCATCGACGGAGGCGGTGGGCTCGTCGAGGATCCACGTCGCCGCGTTGGTGAGCAGGAGGCGCGCCAGCCCGACGCGCTGGGCCTCCCCGCTGGAGAGTCGGTCGTGATCCACGAGCGTGGCGAGGCCATCAGGGAGCTGTGCAAGGAGGCGCGACAGGCCAACCGCGTCCAGGGCGGCGAGGAGCTCATCCTCGGTCGCCGCGGGCTGGGCCAGGCGCAGATTCGCCGCGAGGGTCGCCTCGAAGATCCAGGCCTCCTGGGGCAGGAGGCCGACGTGACGCGCGACGGTGGCCTCCTCGAGGGTGCGGGTGTCGACCCCGCCGAGACGGACCGTCCCGCGGGTTGGTTCCCACGCCGCGTGCACCAGGCCGAGCAGCGTGGTCTTGCCGACGCCACTCGTGCCGGTGAGGACGAGCCGACCCCCTGGGGGTACTCGCAGCGAGAGCTCCTCGACGATTGGGCTCGATTGGCCGGGGTAGGCGAAGCTCACCGCGTCGAACTCGATGGCGAGCGGTCCATCGGGCAGGGATGCTGGACGTTGGGGTGCCTCGCGGCCGCGCAGAGCAACGACGCGGGCGAGGTGGCGGGCGGCATCCAGCTCGCTGGGCAGCTGGGATGCCGCGATCGCGACGCCGCTCGCAGCCTCGAAGAGGCCGAGCGCGAGGAACGGCACCACGGCGAGCTCCACGGCTTGGAGGTGGTGGTGTGCGATCGCCCCAGCACCGATGGCTACCGTTGCAGCGACGGTGAGCGCCTCGGAGAGGGCTGCGAGTCCTGCGGGCAGGGTTTCGAGGACGGCGGTGCGCCGGCGCTCGCGCGCAAGCGCTGTGAGAGAACTCGCGAGGCGCTCGACGAGCGCACCTTCGACTGGGGTTCCGTAGCGCTCTGCCCAAGTCTCGGCGGCGGCGATGGCCATGGCGTGGGCGTCGCGAGCCGCAGCGCTGGTGCGCCGAGCTCCACGGCGACCTGCGATGAGGGTGAGCCAGGGTACCACACCGAGCGTGAGCGCGAGCCCCACAGCTAGGGAGGCACCGAGCTGCCAGGCGAACGCGAGCGCGACCACTACCCCGACCAAGCTCGCGCCGACCACGCCGAGGAGCGGCGCCGCCAATCGCAGCATGAGCGCGCTGAGCGCGTCGATGCCGCCGGTTGCGGCGCGCGAGAGGGTGCCCACGATCGCGCTGGGGACGCGGTAGGGGGCGGCTCGCGCGACAGCTCGGTAGAGAGCGACGCGCACCCTGCGCGCGAGCCGAAGCGCGAGGCGATGGCCGAGGAGGCGCTCCCCGTACTGGCTGGCCCCCCGAGCCAGCGCGAAGAAGCGCACTGAGCCCACCGCCACGCCAAGTGTGAGGATGCCGGGCCGGAGCGCGGACTTGGCAAGCAGGTACGCCGAGAACGCGAAGAGCACGGCGGGCGAGAGCGCGGCACCGATGGAGGTGGCGACGTAGCTCACGGTGAGACGGCCATCGTGGGCGAGCTCGTCGCGCACGAGGGAACGCAGGTTCATCGTTACGCCCCGTCGGGCTCAGCGAGCTCGATGACGTGGGTGGCTGCCTCGACGAGGCGGGGGCGGTGCGTGGCCACCACCACGATCGCATCGCGCCCGAGCGCTACGAGCACCTCGATCACCGCAGCCTCGCTGGCGTGGTCGAGGTGGCTGGTGGGCTCGTCGAGCACCACAAGCCGACGCCCCAGCGCGAGTGCTCGAGCCAGTGCGATGCGCTGGCGTTGGCCGGCAGAAAGGTTGGCGCCTCCGGGGGCGATTGGCTCGTCGAGGCGAGCGGCAAGGTCCTTGCCGCCCAGTCGCACCAGGATGGCAGTAGCGGCTGGCACCGCGGCGGGCCCGCCGAGCAGGGCGAGGTTGTCGGCGAGCGTGCCGGGCACGAAGGCTGGCTTGGAGGGTACCCAGACGAGGTGGTGCGCGGCGAGAGGCTCGCCGTCGAGGGTGATGGAGCCCGAGGGCGGCGCAGCGCGCAGCGCGAGGCTGCGCAGCAGCGTGGACTTGCCGACGCCGCTTGGCCCCACGACGGCGAGCAGGTCTCCGTTGTCGAGCGCGAGCGAGAGTGGGGGTTCGAGGCCGAGCTCTCGGGGGGCGACGTCCGCCACGACGAGACGCGTCTGCGGGGCTGAGGTTCCTTGGCGGAGCTCCCAGCGCACCGGGTGTGAGACGGGCACCGGTGGGGGCGGGGCTGCGTCAAGCGCCTCGATCGCGCTGGCCGCAGCGCGTCCGTCCGAGGTGGTGTGGAACTGCAGGGAAGCGGCGCGCAGCGGCGCGAACACCTCGGGGGTCCAAAAGAGCACAGCTGCGCCGACGGCGAGTGGGAGCGAGCCGTCGTTGAGCCGGATGCCGATGGAGACTGCTACCAGTGCGACCACGATCGCGGAGAGCACGTCCAAGCTGACCCCAGAGAGGAACGCCACGGAGAGCACGTCCATGGTTCGGCGCTCGAGGTCGCATGCGGCGCGGTCGACGACGGCTGCCTGCTCCTCGCTGCGCCCGAACGCGGCCAGGGTGCTCGCTCCTGCGACGAGATCGAGGTAGAGGCGCTCCAGCCGAACGGTGGCCTCGAGCTGGGCTTGAGCTCGGCGATCGGTCGCAAGGCCGATGAGCGCTGCGAGCACTGGCATCGCCACCAGCCCAGCGACGAGCTCCACGGCGAGGATGGGGCTTGCGAACCAGGTGAGCACGAGCAGCAGCGGGATCTGCACCCCGGCCTCGAGGGCGGGGCCAGCCACAGAGCCCACGGCGAGGGCGAGCTTGGCGAGTCCTTCGCCAGCGAGGTAGGCAAGACGGGCTCCGTCAGGGTGGGCGCCACGCGCGGCCGCGAGAACCGCGGTCGTGGCCGCCCCAGCAGCCCGCTCACCCGCCTCTCGTGCGGCAAGGGCGGCGATCCGTCGCGCAAGGGTTCGACCCACGAGTGCGGCGGCGAGCAGGAGGCCCGCGTGCACGGAGCCTGCAAGGTCGTGGCGGACGACGGCGTCGGCGAGGGCGGCGCCGAAGGCGCGGGCTGCGAGCACGAGGGCTCCCGCCTGGACGAGGGTGGCGAGGACGAGGGCTCCGAAGAACCAGATCGCCCCCGGCGCACACAGCGCGCGGGGGTCGATCGGTGCACGAGATCGTGGCCGTGCGGTGCTCACGACCTCTCAGTCTGGTCGGCGAGCGCGCCCGGTTCGTGCGGCAGGCTCACCCGCTTGCGAAAGATCCAGTAGGTCCAGCCCTGGTAGAGCAGAACGAAGGGCGCGAAGATGAGGGCCACGATCGTCATGATGCGCAGCGTGTAGGGCTGAGAGGCTGCTTGGGCGATGCTGAGGGAGGCAGCTGGCGAGAGCGACGAGGTGATCACGTCGGGGTAGAGAGTCAGGAAGACCGTGGCGGTGAGGGCGAGGATGGCCATGCCCGTGACAGCGAATGCCCAGCCAGCGATGCGCTCACGGTTGAGCCAGTTCGCAGCCACGACAAGTAGCAATGCAGAGGTCGGGATCATGCCCGGCACGTCCCCTGCGTGGTGCTCGACGCGGGCGACCTCCCAGGTCCAGGCGAGAAACGCGAAGACGATGAGCCCGGTCACCGGAGCGATCCGGTTCGCAGCCCGGTGCGCCCGCTCGCGCAGCTCGCCGGTGGTCTTGAGCGTGAGGAACAGCGCGCCGTGCAAGAGGAAGAGTGAGAGCGTCGCGAGCCCTGCTACCAGGGCATACGGCTGCAGCAGCGAGACGAGGTTGCCGGTGAAGCTACCGGCTGCCGTGATCGGGATGCCTTTGAGGAGATCCCCGAAGGCGACACCCCACAGCAGCGCTGGCACCAGCGAGCCGACGGTGATGACGGCGTCCCAGGATCGGCGCCAGCGGACGCTCGGGCGCTTGCCACGGTACTCGAAGGCGACCCCGCGGATGATGAGGGCGACGAGCAGGATGAAGAGCGCGAGGTAGAAGGTGGAGAACATCCGCGCATACCAGAGAGGGAAGGCCGCGAAGGTCGCGCCACCGGCAACGATGACCCAGACCTCGTTGCCGTCCCAGGTGGCTCCGATCGTGTTGATGAGTGCCCGGCGCTCGAGGTCGGTCTTCCCGAGGTACGCAAGCAGCATGCCGACCCCGAAGTCGAAGCCCTCGAGGAAGAAGTAGCCAGCCCAGAGGAAGCCGATGAGGATGAACCAGAAGAGCTCGAGTCCTGTCGTGTGCATGGCGATCTCCCTGACCTAGTAGATGAGTGAGCCGACTTCCTCGTCAGCTATCTCCTCGGTGGGCTGCTCGAGCGAGCGTCGGCCGTAGCGCACCATGAGACCGACGTCGACCAGCGCCAGAATCCCATAGAGGACGGTGAAACCCGCCAGCGTGATCCCGACCGACACCGCGGACAGGTGCGAGGCGGCCTGAGAGGTCTTGAGCAGGCCGTAGACGATCCAGGGTTGACGCCCGGTCTCCGTGAAGATCCAGCCAGTGGTATTGGCGATGAAGGGCAGCGGGATCGCCCACAGCGCCGCCTTGGCGAACCAGCGTGACTGCTCGAGGCGGTGGTGGTAGAGAAGCCAGGCTCCCCAGATCGCCAGCGCGAGGATCACCACCCCGATGCCGGCCATGATGCGAAAGCTCCAGTAGTCGAGGGCAACGGGCGGGATGTAGGAGCCCGGGCCGTAGCGCTTGACCATCTCCGCCTGGAGCTGGTTGATGCCCTGGACGACGCCGTTCCAGTGGTCGGTTGCGAGCAGGCTGAGAAGGTGGGGGATGCCGATGGTGAAGATCGGCTTGTCGTGGAGGTTGCCGATGGTGAGGATCGATTCGGGAGCCCCCTTCGTCGTGGTGTAGAGCGCTTCGCCCGCTGCCATCTTCATCGGCTGGGTCGTGACCTCGACCTGGCCCTCGATGTGGCCGTCCAGCGCCATCAGCACGGAGGAGATGAGCAGCACGACGAGGGAGACGCGTGCTCCAGTGCCGAAGACTTCCCGCGAGCGCGGACCGCGGTGTAGGTGCCAGAGTGAGATGCCGAGCACGAGGACCGCCGCGGTCATGAGGGAGGCGAGCAGCGTGTGGAAGAGCGAGACGAGGAAGACCTCGTTCGTGAGGATGGCCCAGAAGTTGGTCATGATGGCCTGGTGCGTGGCTGGGTCGATCCGGTAGCCCACAGGGTGCTGCATCCAGGCGTTCGCGCTGAGGATGAACGCGGCTGAGAGCATGGTGCCGATGCTGACGAGCCAGATCGAGGCGAGGTGCACCTTGGGTGGTACGCGGTCCTTGCCGAAGAGCCACACCCCGAGGAACGTCGACTCCATGAAGAACGCGAGCAACCCTTCGATCGCGAGCGGTGGTCCGAAGATGTTGCCGACGTAGGCCGAGTACACCGACCAGTTCATCCCGAACTGGAACTCCTGGACGATGCCGGTGACGACGCCGATCGCGAAGTTGATGAGGAAGAGCTTGCCGAAGAAGTCAAGCAGCTGCTGGTAGCGGTCGTCGCCTGCGCGGTAGGCCTTGGTCTGGATCACCGCCACGATGAAGGCAAGACCGATCGTGACGGGCACGAAGAGGAAGTGGTAGATGGTGGTGGCAGCAAACTGCCACCGCGAGAGCAACACCGTCAACGTCCCAAGCATGGTTCTCCTCCAGGCGCTCGGGTTTCCTCGCAGGTAGGAACCCATATCCAGGCTACGTGTGGCCCCTGGGCAGCCTCAGGGACCAAGGTCACGACGTCGGTGGGACCGCTGTCGTCGGGCAAGGCTCCAGGTCGACTAGCCTCGTGGCCTCATGGGCTCGTTGATCAAGAAGCGTCGCAAGCGCATGCGCAAGAAGAAGCACCGCAAGATGCTGAAGAAGACCCGCTGGCAGCGTCGAGCAGGTCGTTAGCTCTGGTGGCGTGGCGGCCCTCGGCCGCCACGCCACGAAGACGACAGCGATGCCGTGCGGGCAAGGGCTCGGCGTCATGAATGAGTGGTGGCATGCTGGGGCGTTGCCCCTCCGTCGTGCTCTGCGGCCCCGGAACGAGGCTGCTGCGCGTGCCGGGGACAGCACCGACCACGCGACGGAAGGTCGCGACGGCGGGCTGTGCCAGTCCCTGCGATGCGGAGTGGTTCCTGGCCCAGGCAGCCCGGCTGCGATGGGCTGAGCCCGGGTCGGCGGTGGAGCGCGCTCGTAGCGAGTCTTTGCCACTCCAGAGCAGACGTCGTAGATGGTGTGCGAGGCGCTGACGTGTCCCGGAGAAGGGTGCTGTCGCTACCGAAGCCCATCGCCGAGCATCGCACCTTGGGGTGTCGGTGCAAGTGGTGGGGCGTAGTCGCGCACCGTGCTTGGTGGGCCAGGCGGCGGTGCGTGAGCGGATGTGCTGGTTGGGAAAGCTGCTGCCTGTGTGAGGGCTCTCTGAGCCGGGTTGGAGGAGCTTACAGTTCCCTAACCGGCCAAAGAGCCGCACGAGCAGGGGCATTCGGTAGCGTCGTTGGTATGACACGACGGAAGTTTGCTGTTGCAGCGGGAGCGGTTCTTGCAGTCGGGGCGCTCACACTCGGCCTTCGGGAGGGGTTCTCGGCGTCGACCACGCCGGCAGCGAGCTCCGTGCCCGCGACGCCAACCTCGGCCCCGGCCGTAGCCTTGGGACGCCATCACCGCCACCATCGCTTCGCTGGGTTCGCGGGGTCGTTCCAGGTGTGGCGCAGCTCCACACACACGGTGGTCTCGTGGGGATGGGTACGCGGGACCCTGGACGCGCTGTCGTCCTCCTCGATCACAGTGACCGAGCCGAACGGCCAGGTCGTGACCGCTCCGCTCTCGTCGATCGTGCGCTTTCGTGGCACCTCCGAAACCCAAGCGGCCTCGGAGCTAGGTGCGCACGTGCTTGTGGTCGAGCGCAACGGGCAGGTGGCGCGGGTCGTGGTCCCAAGGCACCGCTTGACCTGAGGACTGAGGCTTGCTGGTCCGCTCCAGAATACCCAGACATTCCTAGGCACTCCTTTTGTTTTCGCTCTCCAGCCGCTGAGTCTCCCCGGTCCTCCCCATATGGATCGGACTCTGCGAGTCGGTGGTAGTCCCACCTCCCACGTCCGGATCGCTCCGTTGTGGTCTGCTTGGAGTCCTGCCGTGAGCGGTAGCGTCCCCATCGACGGAGGCTCCTTGGGCACCAGACGTACTGGTGGCATTCCTCTGGCCACTTGGCGCAGGGGATGCGTCGCCCCTGGTTCTGCTTTCCCTTCGGCGTCCAAACCTGGCCTCCAGGATCTTCTTCACCTCGATGTGCGGGGTGAATCGGTGGATCTCTGGATCGTTGATCCTGGTCTTCAGGTTTATGGCAGCCACGTGGTCTGCATCGCCCTGCCTGTTGCACTCCCAGTAGGGATTGCGACAGTGAAACCAGTCCCCGCTGCGGTTGTCTCAAGAGACGTAACCACAGGCTGGGTCGGGACAGGTTTGGCTGGTGTAGGCCGCGTTGACTACTCTCACATCGGAACCTCCGATGTACGCATGCACCGCCATGCGTTCTTCATTCTCGGAACGTGCCCACGATGAGCACATCCGAGAGATCTTCTTCGTCTTGGCCTTGCCTCGCAAGTGGGCAAGATCCTCGACGATCACTCGTCGAGGCCGATGGGCAGGTAGCTGGGGAACCTTCCCTCGTGCCCTCGTCCGGTTGCCTTCTCCGTAGATCACTTCCTTGATAGCTGCTCCGGCAACGGTCTGGAGTGCTGCTTGGGTGCGGGCACGTCGGCGTGCCTGCTTCTTCGTGCCGAGATTGTACTTGGCGATGTGCTTGGCACGCTTAGAGCCTGCGTTCTTCTTTGCAATAGCCCAGAGTTTGTTCCTGGCCTGACCTGTTCTGTTGCGCTGCTCGGTTGCACGCTTGAGGATCGCGCCATAGCCACTACCATGCTTGCTGCCGCTATCGTCGGTACAAACCCCGGTAATCCCCCAGTCGATCGCAACATCGGGTCCAGTTGCTGGCCTAGAGAGTGGCTGTATCTCATAGGCCACGTGCATGAAGGCCCGTGTACTACCTTCATCCAGAACCACACGGATGTTCCCTGACACCCTGCTCACACCAGAGAGGGGGATGGTAATGCGCTCACGTGAGCGTGGTCCGATCACCTGCACGTACTGTCGCCGCTTCGGCGTCTTGCCAGGGCGTTCGACGACAAAGCTCGAATACAGGGTCTCATCAAGGGCCATCGAACGGGCAAGGCGAACCGTGGGCCAGGTGCCAGCGAGTGCTTTTCGCATGTGCCGGTGGAGATAGCGGGCAATCGCCTGGCGCTCTTTCTTGGTGAGACTGTGCTGCTCCATGGTGATGTTCGGAGTACCACCGCGCATGATGATCCCAAGCGCACTACTGCTGGCGAGGCATGCGTAGGCGTAGTGGCGCTCGGCCTCGTTCGAGAACCGTCGCCAGATCTTTGCCTTGAGGCTGGAGGAAGCAACGACCGAGGCGATGTGACGGACGCACGTATCCACGGCGTCAAAGGCTGCCTGGTCCACGAGATGCACGTTCACACCGGACGGGTAGAGGCCCTGCCGCTTCGCCCAGTCCCGAAACTTGCGCTTGTTCTCCAGGTGATGCCACATCGAAGGTTGGCGGAGCACGGCGACGAAGGTGCGCTTGGCTGCGGCATAGGAGTCCATAACCTGGCGCAAGTCTGCCTGCTTGCGCTGATTCAGAGGAAGGCTCGGTAGCCTGACCGTGCGTTGCATGCTCAGATACCTGTCGTCGTGCAACTCTAGCAGCTGTTCGTGCTCATGGTTCAATCTCTGCTGCCATGGAGCGCAGTTGCTCCATCACCTGCTTGTTCTAGTGGCTACGAGAGCCGTAGAGACGCGCAGAGAAGACGGTTACGATCTCGATCACGTCTTGTGCCAAGTTCTCCTCGAAGCTCGACTCCTCTGATGCGTTGATGATCACCACCTCGGTACCGAGGTGCTCACAGAGGGAGAACACTAGTTCCGCGCCGAACCTGAGCAGGCGATCCTTGTGGGTGAGTACGAGTCGGCTTACCTCGCCAGAGCAGATGCGAGAGATGAGCTGCTTCAAGCCACGCTTGTGGTAGTTCAGTCCGGAGCCGACATCGGAGATCACCTCGTAGGTCCACCCTTGGGCCGCACAGAAGCTCTCCAACAACGCTACCTGAAGGACGAGATCGTCTTGTTGGCCGTTGGTGGATACCCGCGCATGGGCAATCGTCGTGCGGGTCGACGGTGCCTTGTGTCGGCCAAGCTGTCTCAGCTTGGCCTGATCGTAACGACGCCTGCCTCCAGGGGTGCGTTCCGCTGGCTCGATCCTGCCTTCTTGTTCCCAGCGTCTCATTGTGTCTGGGTGGACACCCAGTTCCCTTGCTGCAACGCCGATAGACACGAGCGGTGCCATGTATGCAGTACACCATGCTTTGCGGAACACTACCCATATTTTTGGAAGCATTGACTCCTCCCCCGCCTGAAGGCAGGGGATTCGGGCGCGTTGTTCACGCACCTGCGGCTCCCGCTTGCGCGGGATCCTTCGCGGAACCGCCTCTTACCTTGCGGTGAGGCTTCGGGTCAATGACCCGACCCGCTCTGTTCACCGTGCGTCCCACGGCATAGCCACCACCTACGAGGGCGATGGCACGGTTGAGAATGTTCTGTGCAGCAACAGCATCGGCGTGCGCTTGATGTCCGCAGTGTACGCACGCGAACGCTCTGCCGCATCCCGGCCTGCTGGCGGGATCGCGTACCCCACACGCAGGACAGGTCTGGCTTGTGCCCGCTGGTGGGACTGCCACCAGAGTCGAGCCGTACTTGGAGCACTTGTACTCAAGTTGACGACGCCGCTCGCCTGGGGCTACATCCAGTATCGCTCGGTTGAGCCCCGCCTTCTGCCGGACGTTGGCACCAGGGGACTCGACCGACCCTCTAGCTGAGCGCGTCATCTTCTTCACCCGCAAGTCCTCGATCGCGATCAGGCCGTGGTTCTTGGCAAGGTCGGTCGTGAGCTTATGGGTGAAGTCCAAGCGCCTCCTTGCTTGGCGAGCTTGGAGACGCGCGATCTCACGGATGGTGCGTCGCAGCCGGTGGGAATACACACCACCCTTGTGCTTCTTTGCGTACGTGAGCTGCCGGGCCTTGCGCCGTTCCAGGCCGCGCAACCTACGCTCTTCGCCTGACGTCAGGGTAGGAGGCGTCATCCGAGGGGCCTCCTCGCCTGACACGTAGGCAGCACACACCACACCGAAGTCCACTCCTGCCTCTGGGCCGGTGTTCGTGGGCGCTTGGTGAGGCTTGGCCTCAACTGTGAAACTCACGTACCACACACCGCCGGTGTAGACGAAGATCGTATTCCGCACGTTACCGTCCAGGGGGCGGCTTCGCCGGAAACGCACCCAGCCGAGCTTCGGCAGTCGGACTTCCGACCACTTGCGGTTGAGGTGACGTACCTTGATAGCTTGTCCAGGCAAGCGAAACCGCAGCGTGGACGACCTTTTCTCGAACCGAGGGGGGCCAGCGGGGTGGCTTGGGTTCCACCAGTTGAGATACGCCTGGTCCAGATCACGAAGTGCTTGCTGGAGCATCTGTGCTGGTGGGTCTTCAACCCAATCAAGAATCTTCCTGAGTTCGGTAAGGTCGAGGCACTGCTGGGTTGACCAGATTGTCTGTCGGCAGAGCCTCCACGCAAGCTGACGCTGCTCAAGCCCCAGGTTGTAGATCGCGCGGCGCGTGTGTCCCCAAGACGTCAGCCGTTCGGCCTGAGCACGGTTCGGGTACAAGCGATACCTTCTGCCGATCATCGCGCCCACGACCGTAAGTATACTCGGGGTCGTGCCATCACGCAACGATATCCGTACTGGTCGACATTGCGTGTTCCTGCTCCACGTTCACTTGGTGTTCGTGACCAAGTATCGCCGACACGTCTTTCAAGCGCGCCATCTAGATCGCCTTGCGGAGAGCTTCGCATCCGTCTGCTCCGACTTCGACGCCAACCTCGTTGAGTTCAATGGTGAATCCGAGCATGTTCATCTACTCGTGGAGTATCCACCGACACTGTGCGTGACCCGGCTGGTCAACTCCCTCAAGGGTGTGTCGTCCAGGCGACTGCGCCAAGAGTTTCCCGAACTTCGGCAGCACTACTGGCGTGCGCAACGGTTGTGGTCTCGTTCGTACTTCGCTGGTTCCGTGGGGGGTGCACCTCTTGAGGTGCTAAAGCGTTACATTGAAGACCAACAACGACCGCACGACTGAGCGCCGCTTCACCTCCCGCCTGAAGGCAGGAGCACTGCGGCGCGTTTCTGGTAGCTAGCCCGCGCTGGCGCAGGGCGCTTGCACCGGCGCGAAGGATTCTTCGGGGCGGAGTCTCGGGGGTCGCTAACCTAAGGCGCCAGGCTTGATGCAGCTCCCTCGCTCGGCATCGAGTGCCCTGCGAGGCAGGGTGCGCGACTCAACGCACCACACCGGCACGTTGGCGAGCTCGAGCCGGAGCGCCGGATGGCCGGCAACCTCATCGGTGGGTGTGAGCCCGAGCTCTGCGAGCGAGCACCACCAGACAAGGGTGGCCCCCGAGCCTGCGAGGCTCGGGGGCGTTCCGGTGCGCGAGCGAGCCGCTCGCCAGAGCTCCTTGAGCTGAGGCTCCACGGCGAAGGCAGCAGGGAGGAGATCGTTGGCGAGCTCGTCGTCGTGGGGCTCGCCGAGCTCGTCCCAGGCGCGGTAGACCGCGGGTGTCGAGACGCCGAAAGGAGGAATGAGCAAGGTCACCGTCGCCTCGAGGTCGTCGAGCTGCTCGACCTGCTCGCCTCGGCCGCGAGCGCGAACCCGTCCTCCCGACAGCGAGAGTACGACGTCGCTGCCGAGCTCGGCTGACGCGCGCCCTGGGACGCCCAGCGCACGCAACACCGCCGCCGCGTCCGTCGAGCCGCCTCCGAGTCCGCCGGCGAGCGGGATGCGCTTGGCAAGTTCGACGTGGCAGGAGACCGCTGCCAGCTCCATGGCGCGCACCACGAGGTTGTCTCGGCCGACGGGGATGGTGCATGGGTTGATCCACGGCGCGTCGGCTCGTACGACGAGGGTCGTGTGCGAACCCGGCGTGAGCTTGAGCTCGTCGCCGAAGGCCAGGTGGACTGCCTCGATGTCGACCTCGTGGTAGCCGTCGGGACGGGTGCCGAGCACGCGCAGGGTCCTCGTGAGCTTGGCGGGGGCGAGCAGCTTCATCGGAGGGCCTCCCGCGCGTGGGCGACCTCGCGCCCGAGCGCGACCCACTCCTCGAGCGAGAGGGATTCGGCCCGTCGAGCTGGATCGATACCGAGCGGAGCGAGCAGCGCGGCGACCGGGGGCTCAAGCGCCCGTCGTAGCATCTGGCGGCGGTGTTCGAAGCCGCGACGCACCAGCGCGATCGTGGCACGGTAGGTGTCCGGATCGAGGACGCTGAGGGGGTCGTCGCGCCGCTCTGCGACGACGATCTTCGACCAGACCGTGGGCTGGGGGAAGAAGACGCTGGGAGGCACCCTGGCCACGCTCCTGGCTTGGACGGTGAGGGCAAGGCGAACGCCGAGCGCGGAGCACGCCCTGGTGCCTGCGGGTGCCACGATGCGATCCGCGAACTCAGCCTGCACCATTACCACGAAGCGCTCGAGGAACCACGCTTCCTCGACCAGGCGCACGAGGATCTGGGATGCGCTGTGATACGGAAGGTTCGACACCAGCACGCTTGGGCGGCGCTCCAGCGGCAGGGGGTCACGCACGGCGTCCACGTGCTCGACACGGACGTTGGTGATGCCACGATCCTCGAGCACCTCGCGCAGGCCCAACACGAGCCGGTGGTCGACCTCGAGCGCGACGACCTCGTCGAAGCGTTCAGCCAGCCACACTGTGAGCGAGCCGAGCCCTGGGCCGACCTCCACCGCAACGCGCAGATCACCCTCGGTAGCAAGCTGCGCCTGTTTGCGGGCAATGTTGGCGTCGAGGAGGAAATTCTGGCCCAGTCCCTTGGAGGGTTCAACTCCGAGCCTCGCGAGGCGCCAGAGCACCTCACGCTTGGTGACAGACTGCACGGTAGGTACCTTGGTCACACTCAGTCTAGAGCGAAGAGCGCTCGGGTGGTCGAGGTGGTGAGCGCGGCGAACGTCTCCTCGTCGAGGCCGAGCTTCGCGGCGACGAACCTGCCGGTGACGGCGACGTTGGCGATGTGGTTGGGCTTGCCCCGCAGCGGCACTGGCGCGAGGAACGGCGTGTCCGTCTCCACCAGCACTCGCTCCGGCGGAGCCAGCCCGAGCGCTGCGCGCACGGGCTCTGCGTTCTTGAAGGTGATGATCCCCGAGAAGGACAGGTACCACCCGCGCTCGAGCGCCTGGCGTGCCTCCTCGGGACCCTCGGAGAAGGAGTGGATGATGACCGCGGGCGGAGAGGGCGCGTCGTCGAGAATGGCGACGGTGTCGGCCCACGCCTCGCGGGTGTGCACGACGAGGGTCAAGCCGAGCTCGTGCGCGAGCGTCACCTGGGCCGCGAACACGCGGCGCTGCACGTCGCGCGGCGAGTAGTCGTAGTGGTAGTCGAGGCCGCACTCGCCGATGGCGCTCACGATCGCAGCGTTGGTGCGTGCGAGCGCGGCGAGCCTGGCGAGCGACTCCTCGTTGCCGTCGTGAGCTGCGTCGTGCGGGTGCACGCCGATCGCGGCTGCCACCGCGAGCTCAGGCGCTTGCTCCCGCACGCTGCGGACGAGTTCGACGAGCTCGGCCGAGCTCGCGAGGTCCGTGCCCACCGCGACGAACCCGATGACGTTGGCCTCTGCGAGGCGAGCGAGCTCCTCTGCGAGGTCGGTGCGTTCCGGGTGCGCGTGCGCGTCAATCCAGGCGCTCACGCGAGTCCCTCTCGTAGCAGCTCGAAGTCGGCGCGGGGGTAGATCGGGTCGCTGCGCTCCAGGCGGGTGCTCGGCTGGTCGGGGGTCCAGGCGAGCGGGCCGGCGTTGGCGAAGCCGAGCGCCTGCAGCGCACGCTCGGCACCCCGTGGCACCGCGGGGCTGAGCAGCAGCGCGGCGATGCGCGCTCCCTCGCGCGCGGCCCCGAGGACGGCTCGGACCTCGGGGGAGCTCCTCGGCAGACGCCAAGGCTCCGTCGCCTCGAGGTACGCGTTGAGCCGGTGGACGAGACCGATCGCCGCGTCGATGGCGTCGTTGGGCCGCCAGCGTTCCCAGCCCACACGAGCCTCCTCGAGCGCCTGGACGAGCTCAAGGGGGGCAGGAGGTTCCGGGGGGGCGGAGGGTGCGGTCGCCTCGGCCCGCTGGAGGATGAGGGCGACGATTCGCGCGACGAGGTTGCCAAGACCGTTTGCCAGCTCCGCGTTGTAGAGCATGACTAGTGCCTCGAGCGATACGTCCCAGTCGGGGCCGATGGCGCTGGAGCGCACGAGATAGTGGCGCAGCGCATCGGGCCCCAAGGTGCGGGCTACCGCGAGCGGATCGATCTGGTTCGCCAGGGACTTGGACATCTTTTCGCCCTCGTTGAGGAGCCACCCCGTCACGATGAGCCGACGAGGGGGGTCGATGCCCGCCGCCATGCACATCGCTGGCCACCAGACGGCGTGGAAGCGCAGGATGTCCTTGCCGAGCAGGTGGTGCACGCTCGGCCACCAGGCGGCCATGCGCTCGGGGTCGCGGCCGTAGTCGAGCACGGTGAGGTAGTTGATGAGCGCGTCGTACCACACGTAGAAGACATGGCGGGGATCCCACGGCACCCTCACGCCCCAGTCGATCGACGTGCGCGTGATCGAGATATCGCTGAGACCGCCCTCGATGAAGCGTAGGACCTCGTTGCGACGTGTCTCGGGCACGATCGCGTCGGGGTGGCCTGCGTAGTAGGCGAGCAGTGGCTCCTGGTAACGCGAGAGCCGGAAGAAGTAGTTCTCCTCGTGCATGTGCTCGCAGGCCACGTGGTGCACTGGGCAGCGAGTCCCGTCCTCGAGCTCATCGGGCTGGTAGTAGGCCTCGCAGCGCACGCAGTAGAGCCCCTCGTAGGTGCCGAGGTAGATGTCGCCGCGCTCGTAGATGCCTCCAAGGAAGGCCTGCACGGTCTCGTGGTGGCGCGGCTGGGTGGTCCGGACGAAATCGTCGTAGCTCACGTCGAGGCTATCCCAGGCGCGCTGGAACTCCGTCGCGGTGCGATCGACCCACTCCTGCGGGGTGACGCCGTGCCGGGCGGCCGACTGCGCGATCTTGAGACCGTGCTCGTCGGTGCCGGTGACGAAGAGCACCTCCTCGCCGAGCAGGCGGTGCCATCGTGCGATGGCGTCCGCGAGGATCACTGCGTAGGCAGTGCCAAGGTGCGGGTCACCGTTGACGTAGAAGATCGGCGTGGTGATGTAGAACCGCCCCACGAGCCCACTGACCTCCTCCCGTGGCTGGGTCGTGCCTCAGCTTACCGAGGCTGAGGGCGCTGGCTCGGGCGTCGGGCAAGCAGTGCCTGGTACGCCTCGCTGCGGCGCTGGCCGAGCGCGCTGGCGAGGATGTGGGCGGCCTCGGTCAGGCTGAGCGAGCTGGCCGCGAGGAGGTCGATGAGGCGTTCGGCCTCAAGGTCGGCGCGCGAGGCCGTGACCGCGGCTCCGTCGACCACCAGCACCCACTCGCCGCGCGGGTCCTCCCCGGCCAGCCAGGCGGGACCCTCGGCGCACGTGAGTACCACGGAGCGCTCGTGGAGCTTCGTGAGCTCCTTGGCGACGAGGAGTGTGCGCTCGGGGACGAGCCGCGCGAAGTCCGCGAGGGTTCGCTCGAGGCGGTGGGGAGCCTCGAAGATGACGCTGGGCTCGTCAGCGTGGACGACCAGTGCAAGGTCGCGCTCGCGCTCAGCACCGGTGCGGGCGAGGAACCCAGCGACGCGGTAGCGCGGAGCGTTGCGGGGCCACAAGGCCATGGCCGCTGTGGCGGCGCTTGGCCCGGGGACCACCATGACCCTGGCGCCGAGGCTGCGGGCTCGTGCGACGAACGCGGCGCCGGGATCCGAGGTATTCGGCATCCCCGCGTCGCTCACCAGCGCGACCAGAGCCCCGGCGCGGAGCAGGTTGTCGAGCGCGGTTGGCTCGGCTGCAGCGGGTCCGCGCAGCGGGCGCAGCGCGCGCAGGCGGATCCCAAGCCCGCTCGCCAAGCGCCGCAGCACACGGGTGTCCTCGCACACGACCAGCTCGGCCTCGCCGAGGACCCTTCCAAGACGCGGGCTCGCATCCTCGAGGTTGCCGATCGGCGTGCCGACCACGGCCAGCGTGCCCGTCGAGCTCACTCCCGCACCTCGAGTCGGGTGCCAACGGGGAGATCGAGGTTGTGGGCGAGCGAGCGCGGTAGCGCGACGACGTGCGCCGGGGCGAGGAGTACCCGGGGGGTGCGCGGTGCCAGTGACACGACCTTACGAACCGTCAACTCGTCGTCGACGAGGAGTGCGAGGCCATGGGCGAAGTCTCCGAAGCCCGGCCAGAGCGCGAGCGGGGCGGCGATGAGTGCTCCGTGGTGATCCTCGGTGCGCCACAGTAGCGGCGCGTGACGATCGATCGTGCCGAGCACCCGTCCTCGCTCGTCGACGAGCCAGGCCATCGCCCTAGACGTTGAAGCGGATCTCGAGGACGTCGCCGTCGAGGACCTGATAGTCGCGTCCCTCGAGGCGAATCTTGCCGGCTGCCTTCGCCTTGGCCCAACCACCAGCCTCGACGACCTCCCGCCAGGGCGCGACCTCGGCCCGAATGAAGCCGCGAGCAAGGTCGGAGTGGATGACGCCAGCGCAGGCTTGAGCATTGGCGCCGCGCCGGAAGGTCCACGCGTGGGTGTCCTTCTCCCCGCTCGTAAAGAACGTCCAGCGCTCCAGCGTTGCAAAGGCAGCACGAGCGATCTGCTCGAGCGCTGCGGAGGCGATGCCGAGCTCCTCCATCAGTTCGCGGCGCTCCTCGGGCTCCAGGCGAGCAAGCTCGGCTTCGAGGGCTAGCGGTGCTTGGACCACGCTCGCGTGGTCGCCGAGGCGCCCTCGGATCTCCTCGAGCACCTCGGTGGCGACGGGAGCTCCCTCGTCGGCGTTCACCACTGCGATGGCGCGCTTGTCGGTCACCAGGAACACCGACCGCAGCAGCGCTCGTTGCTCGGGATCGAGGCGTGCCCGGTAGAGCGGTGTGCCGTCGGCCAGGACAGCCTGCGCAGCCTCGAGTGCGGCCACCTCGGGTCGGGCGGAGGGGTCCGAGCGCGCCACCTTGCGGCGGCGCTCGAGTGCTCCCTCGACGCTCGCAAGATCCGCGAGCGTCAGCTCGAGCTCGAGCGCGTCGAGGTTGGCAAGGGGGTCGGGATCGCCAGGGACGCGCTCGTCGTGGAAGGCACGCAGGACGAACACGAGCGCGTCGGCTTCCCGGAGCTGGCCGAGGAAGCGGTTGCCAAGCCCCGCACCCTGCGAGGATCCCGGGGTAAGGCCGGCGATGTCCATGAGCTGGATGTGGGCGTAGACGAGCTTGCGCGAATTGTGTACGCGGGCGAGCTCCTCGACGCGTTCGTCGGGGACGATCGCGTCGCCGACCGCGGTCTCGGTGGTGGTGAACGGATGTGCCGCGACCGGCGTCGAGGCTCCCGTCAGGGCGTTGAAGAGCGTGGACTTGCCAGCGTTGGCGAGTCCGACGAGACCAAGCTTCTCCATGACGCCATCGAGCATAGGGCCGCCAGACGAGCTCCTCGGGGACGCTAGCCTGAGGCGACGTGTCGAAACGAACCACGAAGCGCAAGCTGCGCGCCAAGAAGAAGGCGAACCACGGCCGCAAGCCCAACACCGGTCGCGGCTAGGCAGCGCTCGGCTGGCGCGATGACGGAGGGTACCCACACCGTCGTGGCTCAAGGGTGGCATCGGCGCACCGGCTGAGCGCCGGAACTGGGCACTGCCCTCGTGTCGAGCTCGAACTGAGGCTTGCTCGTCCGGTGCGCTGCTGCCGGTCGGGTGGGGCCATGCTCATCATCTGGATGGCAGCGGCATCGCGGTGGCTGGGGCATCACAGTGACTGGGGCATCGCAGTGAGTGGGCCAACGCGGTGGCACGGGCTCAGGCGTCGGGTCCGAGCGAGGGCTTGTCGGGTTGGATACCGCGACGGCGCTCGATCCCGACGATCGCACCCCTGAGCTCCTCGGGCACCAGCGGGCGTGGAGAGTGAGAGGCGGCCTTCAAGGCCGCCTCGATCGCGTCGTAAGCCTCCCGTGACTTTGGGGCCCGTGCCAGGTAGAGCACGGCGTGAGCGAGGATGATGCGCGCCTCGGGCATGCCGACACGCTCGACGGCATCGGCGGCTGCGGTCGCGACCACGAGCGCCTGGCTGTCGGCGAGGCCGACGTCCTCGGAGGCAAAGATCATGAGTCGGCGAGCCACGAAGCGTGGGTCTTCGCCAGCGTCCAGGCTCGCTGCCAGCCAGCGGACGGCCTCGCGGTCCTGGCTCTGACGCATCGACTTGATGAGCGCGCTGGCGAGCTCGTAGTGGGACGAAGCGTCGAGCCCGAGCACGGAGGGCTCCACGAGGCGCTCCAGGGTCGCAACCTCAAGGGCGTCGCTCATGGTCGTTGCGCTCGCCCGTTCGAGCAGTCGAAGGAGCACGCGGGCGTCGCCGCGCGCGGCGCGGAGCAACCAGGTACGCGCATCCGGTGCGAGTGTGCGCCCAAGGACCGCGAGGGCGCGCTCGAGAATGGCCTCGAGGTGCATGGGCCCTAGTGGTCGCAGGCGCAGCACCTCCGCCCGCGACAGCAGAGCCGGTGAGAGCGTTGCCGCCGGGTTCTCTGTGGTAGCGCCGAGGAAGGAGACCTCGCCATGCTCGATGGGGGCGAGCAGGGCGTCGAGCTGGGTTCGAGAGAGCCGGTGGAACTCGTCGACGAACCAGAGGGTCGAGGTACCGAGGCGCCGGGCACGTTCGGCGCGGATGCGCTCGTCGCGCAGCTCACGCACACCGGTGTCGCTGGCGTGCAGCTCGACGAGCGCCTCGTGCCGAGCTGCAGCGATCAGGCGAGCGAGCGTCGTCTTGCCGGTGCCGGGCGGGCCGGTGAGGATGGCCGCGACGGGTCGGTCGGAATTGACGAGCGCGCCGATTCGTGCACGAAGGTGCTCTTGGCCCACCACCTCCTCAAGGCGCTGCGGCCGCAGCTCCTCGGCGAGGGGAGGACGGGTGGGCGAGCGCTCGTCGAAGAGGCTCACGGCCGGGCGGTCGTCACCGGGCGGGCTCGAGCCAGACCGAGGCTCGCGAGCGTCGCGCCGTCGACGGGTTTCGGGGCGCCGGTCATGAGGTCCTGGCCGCTCTGGGTCTTTGGGAACGCGATCACCTCGCGGATGGTCGACTCACCCACGAGGAGCGCGACGAGTCGGTCGACGCCGAACGCAAAGCCACCGTGGGGTGGTGCGCCGTAGCGGAATGCGTCGAGGAGGAAGCCGAAGCGCTCGCGAGCCTCGGCCTCGGCGAGACCCAGCGCGCGGAAGATTCGCGCCTGGATGTCGGGCCGGTGGATACGCACGGAGCCGGAGCCAAGTTCCCAGCCGTTCATCACCAGGTCGTAGGACTGGGACCGCACCGCGAGGGGGTCGGTCTCGAGCAGCTCGAGGTCCTCCTCGTGCGGCATCGTAAACGGGTGGTGGGCGCTCTGGAGCCGTCCGTCGGCGTCGTAGCCCTCGAAGAGGGGGAAGTCCACGACCCAGCACACGTCGAGCGCGTCCGGATCAGCGAGGTGGCGCCCGAGGGTGAGGCGGAGCTGGCCGAGCACCGTGCTTGCGACCGTGAAGCTGTCCGCCACTACGAGCACCGTGCTGTTGGTCCGGGCACCCACGCGTGCGATGAGATTCGCGAGCACCTCCGGCCCGAGCGCCTTCTGTAGCGGCGAGCTCACCTCGAGGGGATCGATGCTGTCGACGCGGAACCACGCCAACCCCTTGGCCCCCAGCGACCGCGCCTGCTCGGTGAGTTGGTCGAGGCGGGAACGAGCTAGTGGCTCCTCGACGACGATGGCAGCTGCGTAGCTTGCCGCGAGCGCACGCACCCCCGCGGTGGCGACCACGTCGGTGACGTCGACGAGCTCCATGCCAAAACGCCGGTCGGGCTTGTCGGACCCCCACCGCCTCATCGCCTCCTGCCAGGCGATCTCGTCGATTGGCAGGTCGCCAACGCCGCGGAGCGCCGCGACGACAGCGCGAATGGCGCTCGAGATGAAGTGACGCACGTCCGACTGCGTGATGAACGACGCCTCAAGGTCGAGCTGGGTGAACTCGAACTGGCGGTCGGCGCGTAGATCCTCGTCGCGGAGGCAGCGCGCGATCTGGTAGTAGCGGTCAATCCCTCCGACCATGAGCAGCTGCTTGGCGATCTGGGGCGACTGGGGCAGGGAGTAGAACGTGCCTGGCTGCAGCCTCGAGGGGACGAGGAACTCGCGAGCCCCCTCCGGGGTCGGCGTCCACAAGAGCGGCGTCTCCACCTCGACGAAGCCGAGCACGTCCAGGGCACGGCGGATCGCCGCGAGGGCGGCCGCGCGGGCGCGCAGGTTGCGCTGCATCCGCTCGCGGCGCAGGTCGAGGAAGCGCCACCGCAGTCGAGTCGCTTCGTCGACCTCGCTGTGGGGCTCGAGCGGCAACGGGAGGGGCTCGGCGTCCCCGAGCGTCTCAATGCTGGTAGCGCGCACCTCGAGTAAGCCGGTGGCAAGATCGGGGTTCTCGGTGCCCTCGGGACGTCGAGCGAGCGTGCCGACGACGCGCACGGCTGCCTCGACGTGGGGGCGCACGCCCCCGTCGAGCACGCACTGCACCACCCCCGTATGGTCGCGCAGGTCCACGAAGACGAGGTGCTCGCCATGGTCGCGGATGCGTGCGACCCAGCCGCACAGCGCGACGTCTGTGCCGACGAGCTCCTCGCCGAGCGCTCCCACGTAGTGGGTCCGCAGCCCGGCGGGCGGTGGCGTCACCGCGTCGATGCGAGCGCTCATCGTCCTCCTTTGCGTGGCTCGCCCCGAGGGGGGCTCCTCGCGAGCCTAGACTCCCGCGGTGATGGCCACTCAGGGCAGGCTCATTGGCGTCGGAGTGGGTCCGGGGGACCCGGATCTCATGACGTTGCGCGGTCTGCGAGCGATTGAGCGCGCAAGCATCGTCCTCGCCCCCACCCTCGAGGCCACCACGGCCGGTCGAGCCGAGCGCGTGGTGCGCGAGCTTGCGCCTGGGGTACCGCTGCGGCGGGTAGTGATGCCGATGACGAGCGTTGAGGATGCGGCACGCCGTCGCCAAGACGCCGCCGCTGGCGTGGCTCCCGAGGTCGCAGCGCAGCTGCGCTTGGGCCGGGACGTGGTCTGGGTGACGCTCGGCGACCCTGGGATCTACTCGACGTTCTGGCTCGTCGTTGAGGCGGTGCGTCACGAGGTCGGGGATGTGGCGGTTGAGGTGGTCCCAGGTGTGGTGGCGCTCGGTGCGCTGGCGGCTGCTGCCTGCGTTGAGCTCCTCGACGGCGACGAGCGTCTGCTGCTGGTGACCGGTGCAGCACCCCGCGACCAGCTCGCCGCCGCGCTCGCCGACCCGCACCAGGCTGTCGTCGTCTATAAGCCTGGCCAGACGCTCGCTTGGATCCAGGGGGAGGCGCGCCGGCTGGGCCGGCGCGGCGTCGTCGGATGGCTGCTCGGCACTCCGCAGGCGCAGGTCTGCGAGCTTGATGCGGCGCCTGCTGCGGTGCCGTACCTCACGACCGCCATCGTGCTGCCTCGACGCGAGCCCGCGGGCAAGGGGGTGGGGTGAGCCTCGAGCTCGTTCTGGGCCCTCGCCGCTCGGGCAAGTCGCGCCTCGCGGAGGAGCGTGCCCGCGCCCTCGGGGTCAGCACCTACGTCGCCACCGCCCTGGCGTCGGCTGTCGGAGAGGAGCGGCTCCGAGCTCACCAGGAGCGCCGACGGGGTCGCTTCGTGACCTTCGAGCCTCGCCAGCCTGAGGAGGTGGTGGCCTTCGTCGAGGCGTCCCCGAGTGGCATCCTGCTCGACGGGCTCGGTCTCTGGGTCGGCTGGCAGCTCGCTAACGGGTTGCCCGTGGCCGCCGAGGCGCTGGTGGGTGCACTCGCGCGCCGACGTGCTCCCACGCTCGTCGTCTCGGACGAGGTCGGCTGGTCGGTGCACCCGACCTCGTCGCTCGCGGCGCGCTTCGTGGACATGCTCGGTGAGCTCAACCAGCAGCTCGCCGAGCGAGCTCAGCGCGTCAGTCTGGTGGTCGCGGGGATCGAGCTCGTGCTCAAGGAGAGCCGATGAAGCTGCTGCGCACGCTGGCTGGGGGCATCGGCTTCCTCACGATCGCCCCCCTGTCGTTCCCCGTCGAGGCGCTCAGCGTGCTCGCCTTTCCGCTCGCGGGTGGGATCGTGGCAGCGCTCATCGTTGGCGTGCGCGTGCTCGCCCACCCGGCAGGGCCGCTCGTCGTGGGCGCGCTCGCGGTGGCCGCGGACGTGGTGGCGACGAGAGGGCTGCACTACGACGCGTTGTGTGACACGGCCGACGGCCTCGGAGGCTTCATGGACACAGAGCGCCGGCTCGGCGTCATGGACGACCCCCACGTCGGGGCCTTCGGTGTGCTGGCGCTCGTGGTGATCGTGGTCGTGCGCGTGGCCGTGTTCGCAGCCCCGCAGGTGAGCGCCACCGGCCTGGTGCTTGCGCTGGCCTGGTCGCGCTCGCTCATGGGCGTGGTACTACTGGAAAGCCCTCGTGCCCGTCCCGGCGGCATGACGCGCTGGTTCCAAGCACCCGGTGAGGCGCTTCGGGTGGCCAGCGTCCTGCTGCTGGCGGGGCTCTCGCTCGGTGTGGTGCTCGTCGAGGGCCTCCCGGGCCTGCTCGGCGTGGCGCTCGGCACCATTGCCGGTGGGCTCCTGTGGCTGCGCGCCCACCGCGAGCTCGGGGGCGTCACCGGCGACGTGGTCGGTGCAGTTGGACTCCTCGCCGAGACCGCGCTCATCGTGGGGGTAGTGGTGGGCGGTGCGCTCTAGGTGCGTGGGTCCGAACCACCCCCAGGCCCGGGTAGCTGGGCCGCCAAATTGGCCCGAATTTCGATTGTGGTCCAAAGTTCTCGGTGGCTCGGTTCTTCAATTGGGGTCAATGGTTGTAAAGTCGAGCTCATTCGCTTTGCGCTAGGCCATCACCAACCCTGTTGTCATTCCTGCACTGGCAAGCTTTCGCAGGTTATGACAGATCGAGTGCAGCGTCCACTCGATCTCGGCGCCCGATAGTCCTCGAAGGCG
>Ga0209012_1000895_pt1 | contig 35497 bp, 35 predicted proteins | sample RS3BMetagenome_FD_184735 | JGI IMG/M metagenome (GOLD analysis project Ga0209012, IMG submission 184735) | Ferric oxide microbial mat and aquatic microbial communities from Rainbow Spring, Yellowstone National Park, USA - RS3B (SPAdes) (version 3) ...
CAATAGGACTCGAAAGGTTCAATGCGATCGGCGTGTTCCAATGCCGGCGCCAACGCCTTGGCGTAGCGGTTGAATCGGCGCGCAACGGCGCGCAATGAAGTACTCGCGTTGCTCACGCATCCAGTGTACCACATTTTTCGCTTTTATGACACAGTAGTACTAGGCGTGCGAGCGGGACGCTCGGGGACGCGTCGCGATGTGCGATCCGTGCTAGCGCCTTCAAGAGCGCCGGCTTGTACGTCGTTGATTTCGATGCATCTCGCATGAGGGCGGCAATGCCGCCCACCGAATAATCCGATGCCACGATATTGAACTTACTACCGTGGCGCTAAAAACCTCCTCGTGGTCGGGCCTACGTCGCGCGTTCTTCGGTCCACGTGGAAAACTCCGCTTCCGTTACCTCGCCGCTCGCTGCACTCACGATCGCTTCGTAACACTCCGCATCCGCGGCGTGCAAGCCGAAACCATTCATCGCGAGGAATAACTCGAGCAGCACCAACCCAACCCGCTTGTTGCCGTCGATGAACGGGCGGCCGCAGATAACCCCGAGCGCGTAGAGCGCGCCGAACTGCGGAATCGAAGCATCGCGATCGTACGAAGCTGCATTGCGTGGTCGCGTGAGTGCAGACTCCAACAACCCGAGATCGCGCACGCCGGCGGCGCCGCCGTGCTCGGCGATCTGTGCATCGTGAATCGCGAGCACGACCTCGCGCGAAATCCAGCGAATTATTTCGCGAGCTCGCGCAGCACGTCGCGGCGCCGCTTCATGATCGCTTCCGCCGCCGCCATCTGTTCGGCGAACTCCGGATCGTACGGCGTCAGCCGAAACCCGTCGGGCGATTCGGTGAGATAGAGCGTGTCGCCGACCTCAGCGTGCAGCCGCGCGAGCGCCTCCTTCGGAATCACCGCGCCGACCGAATTCCCGACCCGGGAGAGCTTGATCGTCGTCATAACCTTCCCGTACTTACATCCGTACGAACATCCTCCTCTCACTGCGACTCTTGCCTCACCCACCCGCAGCGGGTATAGTGGAGCCCAGTGGTGTAAAGTGGCGCCAAGGGGAGCATAGGTGCAGGGCGAGTTTCCGCGATTCACGGGGTCGGCCGAGCATACCCTCGACGAGAAGGGTCGCCTCGTCGTGCCTTCCCGCTTCCGCGAGCGCCTGGGGGCGGGCTTCGTCATCACGATCGCCCAGCCCGAGCCCTGCCTCGCTCTCTACCCCGCCCCCACCTGGGGCGCGTTCTGCGCCCGGCTCGAAGCGGCACCACTCAAGGACGAGCGCTTCCGCCGCCTCGTCCGCCATCTCTTCGCCCACACCGAAGAAGTCGCGTGCGACGCCCAGGGGCGCCTGCTCGTCCCCGCCGCCCTGCGCGGCTACGCCGGCATCGCCCGCGACGCGATCAGCGTCGGCACCCTCACCCGGGTCGAGATCTGGGCGAAGGAACGCTTCGCCGCGCACGCCGCCCCCGAGGGCGAGGTCGCCGATTTCATGGCCGAGCTCGGGCTCTACTAATGGAGCGCCACCATGCACGTCAGCGTCCTGCTCGCCGAATCGCTCGAGTATCTCCACCTGCAGCCCGAGGGCACCTACGTCGATGCGACCTTCGGGGCGGGCGGGCATTCGGCGGCGATTCTCGCCGGCTTGAGCGCGGGCAAACTGATTGCCTTCGATGCCGATCCGTCGGCGCGCGCGCGCGCCGATGCGCTGCACGATCCACGGCTCCACTTCGTTCACGCGAATTTCCGCGAGTTGGACGCACACTTGGGTGCCTTGGGAGTGCACGAGATCGACGGCATCCTCTTCGATTTGGGGGTCTCGTCCATGCAACTCGATGAACGCGAACGCGGCTTCTCGTTCTCGCAATCCGCGCCGTTGGATATGCGGATGAACCCCTACACCGGGCGCAGCGCCTACGACGTACTCGCGCACGCCGAGGAGAGCGAGCTCGCCGATATCTTCTATCAATACGGCGAGATTCGCGAATCGCGTCGGCTCGCGCGCGCAATCGTCGCGCGCCGCGAAGCGGGTAAACTCCCCACCACCACCACCGATTTTGCGGCTTTTATCTCCGGGCTCATGCAACGCACCGGGCGGCGCGAGCGCACCCACCCCGCCACGCGCGCGTTCCAAGCCCTACGCATCGCCGTTAACGACGAACTCGGCTCGCTCCACGAAGGGCTCGCCGCCGCCATCGCACGTTTGCGCGCGGGCGGGCGTATCGTTGCAATCTCCTTTCACTCGCTCGAAGATCGCATCGTGAAGCAAACGCTGCGCGGCGACGAGCGCCTGCACGTGCTCACCAAGAAACCGATCGGCGCAAGCGATGCTGAGAGCGCCGAAAACCTACGTTCGCGCAGCGCGAAATTACGCGCCGCTGAAAAGAAAGCCGGCTGATGGTACAGATGCAACCGCGTCGCCGTGAAGAAGCGCGCATCCCCAACCCGCGCAGCGCGCGCAACGCTGCACAACGTCGCGTCGTGCGCAACTCGCGCGCGCGTTATCGCCCCATCGTGCTCTCGCTCGCCGTCTTGCTCGCGGTGCTCGTTCCCGTCACCGGCTACGTCATGCTCACTTCGTCGATGACCGGGCTCACCTACGCCGTCGAAAAGGCGCATGCCCGGCAAAAACGCCTCCAAGATGAAACTCTGCGCTTGGAAGACCGCGTCGAACAGCTCTCCTCCGACGCGCGTCTTGCCCGCCTCGCAGCGCAGTTACACATGCACCCGGCCTCCACCGAGATTGCGGTGCAACTCGCGCCGCCGCAAACGCAGCGGCAACGCATCGCCTTCCTCTCCGGCCTCGCGCGGTGGTTCCACCCCGCGACGGTCGGGAAACGGCGATCCTGAAACGGAGTTTCGCGCGCACGGCGACCGATCGGGCGCGCTGGTTTTACATCGGCGTTCTCTGCTTCGGCATCTTCCTCGCCGGTAAGCTTGCCGTCGTGCAAGCGATGCAGGGGCCGGGGCTCGCGCGCGATGCCCTCGCGCAGCGCTCGGACACCATCGAAATTTTCGCGCGCCGCGGCAGCATTCTCGATAGAAACGGCGCGGTGATCGCGCGGTCGCTGCCGTCGAAAAGCATCTACGCCGTGCCGCACGATATCAGCGATCCCGATACCGTCGCGCGCGAACTCGGAACGGTCGTCGGCAAACTCAGCCCCGACACCATCGCCGCGCTCCACGATAAGAGCCTCTGGTTTATCTGGATCGCGCGGAAAGTCGACCATTCAGTCGCCGCGCGCGTCGCCGCGCTCCACTTAGTCGGCGTCGCCGAGCGGCGCGAGAAGACCGGGCGCCGTGTCTACGTCGACGGCCCGGAGTTCTCTTCGACGATCGGTTTCGTCGGCACCGACGAGAACGGGCTCGACGGTTTGGAATATAGCCTCAACCCCTGGCTGCAGGGGCGTTCGGGGAAAGAGACGCTTCAAACCGACGAAATGGGGCGGCCGCTTCCCTTCAGCCGCCCGGTCGTGCTCAAACGTGCGCGCCCCGGCTACGATGTCGAACTCACGCTCGACGCCTATCTGCAGTTCGTTACCGAACGTGCGCTGGAAAAGCAGGTAAAAAAATACCACGCGAGTTCGGGCGTCGCGATCGTGATGGATCCGAAAACCGGCGCGATTCTCGCGCTGGCGAATCTGCCGCACTTCGACCCCAACCATTTCTGGCGTTACACCAACGCACAGCGGCGCGACCGCGCGGTCGAAGATGCCTACGAACCGGGTTCCACCTTCAAGCTCGTCACCGCCGCCGCTGCGATACAGTCGGGGAAAGTCACGCTCGCCTCGCGCTTCCCCGCGCGCGACGAAATTACCGTCGGCGGCCACACCATCCACAACGCCGACGATGGTTTCACCGCAGGTAGCCACGGCACCGAGTCGCTCGAAAACATCATCGCCTATTCGCATAACGTCGGCGCCGCCGAAGTGGGCATGAGCATCGGCGCGCGCACCTTCTACAACATGGAACGTGCCGCGGGCTTCGGCGAACCGACGCAGATCGAACTCCCCGGCGAAAACCCCGGCATCGTCCCGAAACCCAGCCAGTTTAGCGGCTCGTCGCTTGCGACGATGTCCTTCGGGCAGGGCGTCGCGGTGACGCCGCTCGCACTCGCCCGCTATTACTGCGCGATCGCCAACGGCGGCTTGCTGCTGCGCCCGCATATCGTGCACGCCATCCTCAAGCACGACGGCAAACTCGTCTATCGCTACCCGGTGCAGATCGAGCGGCGCATTTTTTCGGAGAAGACCGCGGCGATACTTCGCAAATTTCTGCGCGCGGTCGTTCGTTACGGCACCGGCGATCCCGCCGCGCAGATCCCCGGTTATACCACCGCCGGCAAGACCGGCACCGCGCAGATCGAAGAGAACGGTGTCTACGAACCCGGCGCCTACGTCGCTTCGTTTATCGGCATGGTCCCCGCGCGCGATCCGCGCTTCGTAATTCTCGTGAAAGTCGATCGCCCGATCGGTTCGTATTACGGCTCGCAGGTCGCCGCGCCGGCCTTCGATACCATCGCGCGCGCCGCGATGCTGCACGCCGGTTTTCTGCCGCAGGTCGCGGTGAAGCGCCGATGACGACGCTGCGCGCACTCTACGAACGGCTCGGCCCCGACGCGCACGTGCTCGGCGAGGCCGGGACGAAAGTTCGGAGCATCGAGATCGATTCGCGCCGCGTCAGCCCCGGCGCGCTCTTCGTTGCAGTGCGCGGTGCGCACGCCGATGGGCACGCATATCTCGCCGAAGCGATCGCACGCGGAGCCGCAGCGGTCGTTATCGAAGCGCGCGCGGAGATCGGTGCGCTCGCGGTTCCCGCGATACTCGTGCACGATTCGCTGCAAGCGCTCTCGCCGATCTCGGCGGCATTCTTCGGCGACCCGTCGCACGCGCTCTCGGTGATCGGCATCACCGGCACCAACGGAAAAACGACCTCCACGCGCATGCTCGCCGCGATCTGCGCGGCAGCCGAGATTCCGTGCGGGGTTATCGGCACCGTCGGTGCGGAGTTCGGCGCGAAGCGCTGGCCGATTGCGAACACGACCCCGTTGCCGCACGAACTTCACGCGTTGCTCGCGGCAATGCGCGACGAGGGCGCGCGCGCGGTCGCGATCGAAGTGAGTTCGCATGCGCTCGCACTCGGGCGCGTCGAAGATGTCCGCTTCGTCGCCGCGGGGCTTACCAACGTCACCCACGACCATCTCGATTTCCACGGCAGCATCGAGGCCTACGCCGCAGCGAAGCATCACCTCTTCGATCTCGCGCCTGCCTGCGCGTTCGGCCTCGACGATGCATGGGGCGCGCAGTGGTTCGCCGAGTTTGCCGCACAGCGTCGTTGCGTCGGCTACGCGCTGGAGGGCCCCGCCGAGATTCGCCCCGAGGAGTTGCACCTGCGCCCCGACGGCGCGAACTTTACGCTCGACGGCGTCCCGTTCGAACAGCATCTCCCCGGGCGCTTCAACGTCGAGAATGCGCTGCTCTCCGTCGCGCTCGCTCGCTTGCTCGCAATCGATACCTCGACGGCGGCGCGCGGTATCGCCGCGCTCGCCGGCGTGCCGGGGCGCATGCAGCGCGTCGGCAACGGCGATATTAACGTCATCGTCGATTACGCGCACACCCCTAACGCGCTTGAAAACGCCTTGCTCGCGCTGCGCGAGAGCCTGCAGGGGCGGCTAGTGCTCGTTTTCGGCTGCGGAGGCGACCGCGACCGCAGCAAGCGGCGTGCGATGGGCGAGGTCGCCGCGCGGCTCGCCGACCAGGTCTACCTCACCAACGATAATCCGCGCAGCGAGGAGCCGCAGGCGATCGTCGAGGAGATTCTCGCCGGAATGCAGCACCCGCCCGCCGCGATCGAACTCGACCGTCGCCGCGCCATCGAGCGCGCGGTTCTTCACGCCTCCCCCGGGGATACGGTGCTCGTCGCTGGAAAAGGGCACGAGAACTACCAAGTCGTCGGCGACAGGGTGCTCCCCTTCGACGACGTCGCCACGGCGGCCGACGCCCTGGCGCGAAGGAGGGTCGGCGCGTGAGGCGCTTTACAATCGAGGAGATCGTGCGGGCGACTGCAGCGCATCGCGTTCATAACAACGCGACGCTCGCACCTATGCGCATCGTCACCGATACGCGCTCGCTGCAGGCCGGCGACGCGTTTCTGGCTCTGCACGGCGAACGTTTCGACGGGCACGATTTCGTCGTCGAAGCCTTTGCGAAGGGAGCGGCGCTCGCAATCGTCGATCGCACCGTCGTGGCGATGGCCGACCGCCCGGTTCTCGAAGTCTCCGACACCTTGCATGCCTACATGGCCCTTGCAAGTGCGGCGCGAGCGCGTTTCGGAGGGCAGGTGATTGCGATCACCGGCAGCAGCGGCAAGACCACCACCAAACATTTGCTCGCGCAACTCTTGCGCGCGCGGTACGGCAAGCGCTTGCACGTCACGACGGCGAATGAGAACAACGAAATCGGTGTCAGCAAACTGCTGCTGGAATCCCACGACGACCACGAAGTGATCGTCGTCGAGATGGGGGCGCGAAAATATCGCGACATCCACGCGCTCGTCGAGATCGCGCAGCCGCACTATGGCCTGCTTACCAACGTCGGCGAAGCGCACCTGGAGATCGTGGGCTCGCGCGAACGGCTCGCCGAAACGAAGTGGGGTCTCTTTTCCAGCGGTGCCTCACCTTTGCTCAACGCGCGCGATCGCGTTTCGCAGCACCGCGCCGCTTCGTTGGGGCAACTCCCGCATTGGTACGACGCGATGGACGAAGATCGCGACGATATCGTGCGCGCACCCTTTACCGCGTTGCTGCGCGACGAGATCGTGGTACATCGCGAACTCAACGGGCGCCCGCGGCGCGCGCACACCGAACTCTTTCTGCCCGGCCATCACAATCGCGTTAACGCCGCCGGTGCCGCAGCCGCGGCGATCGAACTCGGCTTCCGGCTCGAAGAGCTCGCCGAATTGATGCCGACGCTCACTTTGCCCGAAGGGCGCTACCAGCGGCACGAGATCCCCGATTTCATCACCATCGTCTACGATGCGTATAACGCCAACACCAGTTCGATGCGCGCGGCGATCGATGCGTTCGGCAACGAAAACGGCGCGCGCCATATCGCAGTGCTGGCGAGCATGGCCGAACTCGGCGATGAATCCGAACGTCTGCACGAACTCGTCGGCGAACATTTACAACCGGCGAAGATCGACGAAGTGCTCGTAGGCGGCGACTACGCCGAAGCGCTGGAACGCGGCGCGCTGCGCGCCGGCTTTCCGCGCGAACGGGTCTGGCATTTTGGCGATAACCACGCCGCCGCGCTCTGGTTACTCGAACGCGCGAAGCGCGGGGATTTGGTGCTGCTGAAGGGTTCGCGGCGCTACCACATGGAGGAGATTCTCGAAGAGGTCCTGACCGCGTGCGGAGCCTAGCGGTCGCGCACGCAGCGCTGCCGACGGGGCTGGTGGCGATCCCGGTGCGCACGCCGCTGCTGCGCCCGGGGGACGACCTCGTTGCGGTGGTTCGCAATGCAGTGCGAGGCATCGCCGCACCCGGCGATGTGCTCGCGATCTCGGAGACCGCGGTCGCTATCGCGCAGGGTGCATTCGTTGCCGCCGAAGCGATACGCCCCTCGAAACTCGCGTTTGCGCTCGCACGCCGCGCCCACCCGCTCGCGACGGTGAACCAGCCCGAATCGATGCAACTGGTGATCGACGAGGTCGGCGTTCCGCGCGTGTTGCAAGCGGTCGCCGCGCAACTGCTGGGGTTGATCGTCGGTAAACGCGGGCGCTTCTACGAGATGCTCGGCGATGCCATTACCGCGATCGACGGCTATACCGGGACGATGCCGCCCTACGAACGCGCGATCGTGCTCGCGCCGCGCGAACCCGATGCCGTCGCAACCAACATCGCCGCTGCATTGCAATGCGGGTGTGCGATCGTCGATGTCAACGATCTCCACCGGGCGAAGGTGCTCGGGGCATCGGCGGGGCTCGCTCGGGACGCGGTTGCGACGGCGTTGCTGGAGAATCCGCACGGCAACGGCGACGAGCAGACGCCGATCGTGGTGTTGAAATGGCGCGGCGCAGGCGCGCACCCACTCTACGCACGCGAAGCCCTCGCATGCTGATCTGGTTCGGCACGCCCCCGCACGGAACCGATCTCGCGATGGCGGTACTCTGGCCCGCATTCATCGGTTTTGCGCTTGCGGCGATCGCGGGTGCAATCGCGCTTCCGTTGCTGCGCCGGCTCAAAGTGCGCCAGCACGTCTACGAAGATGCGCCGGCGAGCCACCAGGTGAAGGCGGGGACGCCGACGATGGGTGGAATCGTTTTCGCGATTGCGGTGTTGCCGCTCGCACTCGATCTCCAGGTGCCGATGCTCGGCGAGTTTCTCATCCTCGTACTCGGCTGCGCCGCGATCGGAGCGATCGACGATCTCCTCGGTATCTTTCGCGGCAGAAACGCCGGGTTGAAAGCGCGCACGAAATTGCTGCTTACCGCGGTCGTTGCGTTGCTCTTTCTCACGCGGCTCGATAGTTCGTATGCGGATTTCCCGCGGCAAACTCTGCTGGCCATCGGCACCTGGCACTGGACGGTGCCCTATCTCTGGTGGCTGCTGCTCGGGATGCTCGCAGTGACCGGAACGATTCACGCCGTCAATCTCACCGATGGGCTCGACGGGCTCGCCGCCGGTTCGAGCATCGCTCCGCTCGCCGCCTTCGCGGCCTTAGGTTTCGCGCACGTGCTGCCGCAACCGACACTGGTCGCGCTCTTAGGGCTCGGTGCTTGCGTTGGTTTTCTGCTCTACAATCGCCATCCGGCGAAGATGTTTATGGGCGATACCGGCTCGCTTGCACTCGGGGCGCTGCTCGCCGGGGTGGCGATCGCCGAAGGAGAGATGCTGCTGCTACTACTCGTCGGCGGCATCTTCGTCGCCGAGGCGCTCTCGGTGATCCTGCAAGTGAGTTTTTTTAAAGCGACGCGTGGGAAGCGCATCTTTCGCATGAGCCCGCTGCATCACCATTTCGAACTCGGCGGCATGAACGAACTCGAAGTGACGACGCGTTTTTGGGGCATTTCGGCGGTGCTCTCGGCGCTGGGCTGGTGGATCGCGAAATGAGCGCAAAGCAGCAACGTGCCCTCGTCATCGGCCTCGGCAAGAGCGGCATCGCCGTTTGCGAAGTGCTGCGCGAGCGAAATTGGGCGGTGCTCGCCACCGACGAATATCCCGAGCGCGTCGGCGATGCGATCGCGCACGTGGCGACGCTCGGCGTTCCCTTCGTCGAGACCGAAGCGTTGTCGCGCACGTTGCGCGCCGATGAAATCGCCGTGCTCTCGCCCGGCGTTCCGCCGAGTGCGCGCCCGGTTGCCATTGCGTGGGCGATGGGCTGCAAGGTGCTCGGCGAGGTCGAACTCGCCGCACGGTTCGCGCGCGCACCGATTCTCGGCGTCACCGGCACGAAAGGAAAATCAACCACGAGTGCCCTGCTCGCACACCTGTTGCGCACGGCGGGTAAGAAGACCGCACTCGGCGGTAATATCGGCGCACCGCTGATCCGCGAGGTGCTGCCCGACGGGCTCGATGCAATCGTCGCGGAGCTCTCCTCGTTCCAACTCGAAACCATCGAAGGCTTTCGCCCGCACGTCGCGGTTCTGCTGAACCTCTCGCCCGATCATCTCGACCGCTACACCTCGATGGATGAATATGCGGCTGCAAAATTTCGCATCGTCGAGAATATGAAGCTTGGCGACACCTTTGTCGCCAACCGCGACGACGAACGCGTTCGCGCTTTTGCTCGCAGCGTCGAGGAGAGCGTCACGACGATCGATTTCTCGCTCGTCGATCCGACGGCGCGCATTGCGCTGCAGGGCGACGCGATCGTCGATACGCGCGCCGGCCAGGCGATCGCCGCAGCGAGCGACGTGCCGTTGTTGGGGCGGCACAATCTCGCCAATGCGATGGCCGCCCTCGCCGCAGCGCTCGCTTTCGGCATCGACCCCGCGATTTTCCCGGCGGCGTTACGCAGCTTTACCGGCATGGCGCATCGCTTGCAATTCGTCGCGGAGATCGGCGGCGTCCGCTTTATCGACGATTCGAAGGCGACCAACCCTGAAGCGGCGATCGCCGCGCTCGAAAGCTTTGCGCGCCCCGTCGTCGCGATCGTCGGCGGGCGGGCGAAAGGCACCGCGTTCGCTACGCTCGGTGAAGCGCTCGCACGGCACGCGCGTGCGGTGCTTGCCATCGGCGAAGCCGCTGCGGAGATCGAGCGCGCGCTGGCAGGGCGCGTGCCCTGCGAACGCCCCGCGACGATGGCGCAAGCAGTGCAGCGTGCGCGCGAGCTCGCTCGCCCCGGCGAAGTGGTGCTGCTCTCGCCTGCCTGCGCATCGTTCGATATGTTCCGCTCCGCCGAGCACCGCGGCGAAGAATTCGAGCGAGCGGTGCTCGCGCTGCAAGGGGGCATCCGTGCGTAACGCCGCGCGCATCGCGCCGCCGCCGCGCCTTCCTCGTAAGCCCGAACACCGCCCGCCGCGAGCCTACGAGAGCGCGCCGCCCGACGCAATACTCTTTATCAGCGTTGCGTGCTTGGTCGCGATCGGCATGGTGATGGTCTTCTCCGCGTCGAGTACGACGGCGTACGCCGTGCATCACGACGTCGCGTACTTTTTTAAACGTCAGCTCGTGTGGTTGTTCGTGGGGTGCTTCGCGGCATGGGGCGCCTTCCGCATCGATTACACGAAATTGCGCGCCTTCGCGCCGGCGCTCTTCGTCGCTACGTCGTTGGCCTTGGTCGCCGTGTTGCTGCCGCACCTCGGCGCGAGCGTGAATGGCTCGCGCCGGTGGTTGGGAATCTCGTCGCTCTCGATCCAACCGTCGGAGTTTGCGAAGTTGACGCTGGTCTTCTTTCTCGCGGTACGGCTCGCCGATATGGGCGAACGCATTCGCTCGTTCTCGCGCGGCGTGGTGCCGCTGCTGGCCGCGGTCTTTGTCGTCGCGCTGCTCATCCAGCGCGAACCCGATATGGGCACCGCGAGCATCATCGTCGCGATCGGGTTTATCATGCTCTTCGTCGCGGGGGCGCGGATACCGCATTTGCTCGTCGGCATCCTTTCGACCGCGCCGTTCGTCGTTTACTCGATCTTCGCTCATTCCTATCAACGCGAACGGATTCTCGCGTTTCTCAACCCGTGGAAAGACCCGCTCAATTACGGCTTCCATATCGTACAATCGCTCTACGCACTCGGATCGGGTGGCTGGTGGGGTGTCGGTTTGGGAGCATCGCGCGAGAAGTTCTTTTATCTCCCCGAACAATATACCGATTTTATTTTCTCGATCGTCGGTGAAGAATTGGGGCTCATCGGTACGCTCACCGTCGTTGCACTCTTCATCATCTTTGCAACCCGAGCGGTCAATATCGCGATGCGTGCAGAGGATCGCTTCGGATACTTTCTCGCGCTGGGCTGTACCGCGCTCATCGTCGTGCAGGCCTTTATCAATATCGGCGTGGTGACCTCATCCTGGCCGGTTACCGGTGTCCCGTTGCCCTTCATTTCCTTCGGCGGCAGCGCATTGGTCGTCGATCTCATCGCCGTCGCGCTCATCGCCAACGTCGGGCGCCGCCGCCGCATAGGAAGTTAGCGCGTGCGGATCCTCTTCGCCGGAGGGGGCACGGGCGGGCACATCTATCCGGCAATCGCCATCGCCGATGCCCTGCGCGCTGCCGCCGCGGAGCGGCCGCGGATCGCTTTCGTGGGCACCGGCGACCGGCTCGAGGCACGGCTCGTTCCGCAGGCGGGCTATCCTCTCCATCGCATCACCGCGCGGCCGTTGCGCCGCGAGAATATCGTCGCGTTGCTGGGCACGGGTTTTGCGAACGGGTGGGGCGCGTTGCAGTCGCTCGGCGTGCTGCTGCGCGAGCGCCCCGAGATCGTCGTCGCCACCGGCGGCTACGTCTGCTTTCCGCTCGTCGTCGCCGCGCGTGCATTGCGCGCCGTGCATCTTTCGCGTGCGAAGATCGCGCTTCTGGAACCCAACGCGCAGCCCGGGCTCACCAATCGCCTTCTCGCGCCGATCGTCGACGAGATCTGGGGAACGCTGCCGCAGGGCGATCCGCGCTTCGGCGAGCGTTACGTTTGCACCGGGGTGCCGATTCGCAGCGCGCTGCGCTCGCTGCCGCCGCGTGCTGCGGCGCTCGAACGGCTCGGGCTCGATCCACGCCGCCGCACCTTGCTGGCGATGGGCGGCAGCCAGGGGGCGCGCTCGCTCAACGACGCGTTGGTCGGAGCGATTGCGGCGGGCTCGCTGCCGCCGGGCTGGCAGGTGCTGCATCTCACCGGCGAGCGGGAATACGAGCGCGTGCGCGCGCGGTTGCCCGGGGGCGACGGTGGCGCAATTCGCCCATACCTCGACGATCCGGCCGATGCATTTGCCGCCGCCGACCTCGTGCTCGCGCGTGCGGGTGCCTCGACGCTCGCAGAGCTGATCGCGCTGCGCCTGCCCTCGATTCTGGTGCCCTATCCGCACGCCGCCGAGGACCATCAAAGCGCGAACGCCCGTGCGCTCGAGGCCGCAGGCGCCGCCGTCGCGATCCCCGATGCCCAGCTCGGCGCCGCCTCGCTCGGTGCGCTGCTCGCGCGGCTCTGTAGCCCCGAACGGCTCGCCGAGATGCGCGCGGCGATTGCGACTTTACGCACCCCCGAGCCGACCGCGTTGATTCTCGCACGGATAGCAGCGCTTACGGGGCGAAATAGCACCTCGTGATCCAGAGCGTGCGCCGACACTTTATCGGCATCGGCGGAATCGGGATGAGCGCGCTCGCGCGCATTCTGCTCGCGCGCGGTGAGAGCGTCGCCGGCTCCGATATCGCCGAGAGCGAGCTCCTCGACGAGCTTCGTGCCGAGGGGGCACGCATCTATGTCGGGCACGATGCCGATTCGCTCGGAGATGCAGAAGAAGTCATCGTGAGCTCGGCGATCGATCGCGACAACCCCGAGTTCTGCGAAGCGCGCCGGCGCAAGCTTCCCGTGGTGCATCGCGGCGAGCTGCTCGCGCGAATCACGAGCCGCCGCGACGGCATTGCGGTCTGCGGCACGCACGGCAAGACCACGACGACGGCGATGGTGCACGCGATCTTACGCGCCGGGAATATCGATGCGGGCTTGGTTCTCGGCGGCATCGATCCACAGCTAGGGTGCAACGCCGTCGACGGAACCTCGCCGTGGTTCGTCTGTGAGGCCGACGAATCCGATGGATCGTTTGCGTTGTTGCAACCGCGCGTGGCGACGGTCAATAATATCGAGAACGACCATCTCAATTCCGATGATGAATTGCCGCGGCTCATCGATGCATTCGGTGAATTTCTCGGCCGCCTGCCCGCCGATGGTGCGGCGATCGTCGGGATCGACAACGCAAACTCGGCTTCGCTTGCTACGCTCGAACGTGCGGCGCGCACGATAACCTTCGGCATGACCGCGCTCGCCAACGTAACGGCGGCGAACGTGGCGTTCTCGGGCTTGAGCACGAGCTTCGAGCTCGTCGTGCGCGGCGAACGGCGCGGCACCATAACGCTCAACGTGCCCGGAGCGATCAACGTGCTCAACGCGCTCGCTGCGATCGCCGTCGCAGGCGAAATCGGCGTGCCGTTTGCCGCCATCGCCGCCGGCTTGAACGGTTTTCGCGGCGTGCGCCGTCGCTTCGATATTCTCGCGCGCGGGCAACGCCTCACCGTCGTTGACGATTACGCGCACCACCCCACTGCAGTGCGCGCGACGATTGCAGCGGCGCGCAACTACCACGCAGGCCCGCTCGTGGTTGCGTTTCAACCGCACCGTTATTCGCGCACCGGCTATCTCGCGCGCGATTTTGCCGATGCGCTGCGCGGTGCCGACCGCGTCTATCTGACGCCGATCTATGCCGCCTCGGAGGTGCCGATTCCCGGCATCAGCGAGCGATCGATCGGCGACCGTTTGAGTGAATTCGGCGTCGACGTTCGTTATGTCGCGCGCGTCGAAGAGCTCGTCGAACGCATTGAAGAGGAGTCGCCACCGGGAACGCTTGCGTTAATGCTGGGTGCCGGCTCCATCACACGCAGCGCGGCACGGCTCGCCGCGCGAGCGATGCCGACGGCGGTACTGCAGTGAGCCTCACCACGGCGTCGAGCACGAGCTCGCTGCTCGATGATGACGACCGCGCGATGCTGCGCGAGTTACTGAGCGATCGCGTTGCCTTCAGTGCGCCGCTCGCGCCGTATACTTCGTGGAAGATCGGCGGCCCCGCCGATGCCTTCGCGCAACTCGAACGCGAGAACGAACTCGCCGCCGTGCTCGCGCACTGCGTGCGCCGCCGCTTGCCGTGGTTCGTCCTGGGCAGCGGCAGCAACTTGCTCGTCGGCGACGGCGGGGTGCGCGGCATCGTGCTGCGCTTGGGTGGTGATTTTGCCCGTGTCGATGTGCGCGCGGGCGAGGATAGCGTGCGCGTCGTCGCCGGCGCTTCGGCCTCGATGGCCGCGCTCACCGCACGCGCTGCGAGTGCAGGTGCGGTCGGCATCGGTTCTCTGGCCGGCATTCCGGGAACGCTCGGCGGATCGCTGCGAATGAATGCCGGAACCGACCGCGAGATGGGTGATTTCATCCGCGACGTGCGCGTGCAGTCGCCGAGCCGGCCCGCACCGCACTCCGTCGATATTCGCTATTTCTACCGGCACACGAACCTCGCGCGCGATGCGGTGGTGGTGGGGGCCGAACTCGCCTTCGCGCGCGGGGATGCGCGGACGGTGCGCGAGGAGATGCAGGCACGGCTGGTCCGGCGCAAACAAACCCAGCCGATTGCGCTTCCCAACGCAGGGTCGTGCTTTCGCAATCCGGAAGGCGAGAAAGCCGCACGCCTGATCGAGGCGGTCGGGGCAAAGGGTTGGCGCGAGGGCGATGCGGAAGTCTCACCGCTCCACGCGAACTTTATTAATAATCTCGGCGCAGCGAGTGCCTGCGACGTCGCAACGCTGCTCGCACGCGTTCGGCGCGCGGTCTTCGAACGTTTCGGAATCGGATTGGAGCTGGAGGTACATCTCGTGGGAGTTTTTATCGATCGCCGGTGGGATGGAGGCCATGGCCGAGTCGCGTAAAGCGCGCATCGCGGTGGTAATGGGGGGCAAGAGCGCCGAACGCGAGATATCGATCGCGAGCGGCACTCCGGTTGCGCGCACGTTGGCGGCGCTCGGCTACGACGTCCATTCCATCGACTACGACGAACGGTTCATCGATGCAATTCGCACCCTCGCGCCCGACGCCGTCTTCAACGCGCTGCACGGCAGCGGTGGTGAAGATGGCGAGATGCAGGGCGTGCTCGATCACCTCGGGGTTGCATATACGGGCAGCGGGATCGCCGCATGTGCGTTAGCGATGGATAAGCATCTGGTAAAAAAACTCTTTGCCGCCGAAGGGCTGCCGACTGCTGCATGGGATCATTTCGATCTCGATGGCGGTGCGTTACCGTTGCTGCCGGGTTCGCTCGATCTGCCCTTGGTGGTGAAACCGCGCTACGAAGGCTCGTCGATCGGCGTGCGCATCGTTCGCACCCACGAACAGTGGAGCGCGGCGGTGATCGACCTATCGAAGACGTATGGGTGCGTACTCGCCGAAGAGTTTATCGCCGGGCGCGAGTTCACATGTGCTGTGCTGGGCGAGGAGGCGTTACCGGTCGTCGAGATTGTCGCCAATCGCGACGGCTTCTATTCCACCGATGCGAAATACGAACCGGGCGGCAGCACGCACATCGCACCGGCGAAGATCGATGCCGATCTCGCTTCGCGCATGCAGATGCTCGCACTCTCCGCACACCGCCTGTTGGGCATGCGCGATTACTCGCGAACAGATTTTATCGTCAGCGACCAGAACCGACCGTATTTATTAGAGATCAACGCGCTGCCGGGATTGACGACGACCTCGTTGTTGCCCGATGCCGCCGCGGCCGTGGGGATTGGTTTCGACGCGCTTGTGGAACGAATCGTCGGCTATGCCCTCGCCCGGGCAAGGCGCCGTAACGCCGCGTAGCGTAGCGCTTTCGATAAATGCGACGTTGGTCGCAACGCAAGGCTCGTTCCGTATGGGAACCTGCATGCCGGGGCAAGAAGAGATCGCCCCGAAGATGCTATCGTTGAGATATCGACCGGAGGTATCGTGTCCAGTACGGGTTTGATTGTCGACCGCGGCCTTGAAGGCGTCGTTGTCGGAAGTACCTTGCTCTCGAACGTCGAGGGTAAAATCGGCCGTCTTACCTACCGCGGTTACGATATCGACGATCTCGCACCCAACGCGACTTTTGAAGAGGTCGTGCACCTGCTATTGTTTGGACACCTCCCTACGAGCGAAGAGCTCGATCACCTCAAACGGGAGCTCGGAACGCGGCGCATGCTGCCCGAACCGTTGATCGATGGAATGCGTCGCTCGCCCAAGACGGCTTGGCCGATGGACGTCTTGCGTACGGTTGCCAGCGGCCTCGCGCTCTTCTCGCCGGTCAATCGCGTCGGCGAACACGTTTCCGACGTGCACACCGCAATCGAATTGATCGCGAAGATGCCGACGATCCTCGCCGCGTGGGACCGCATCCGCCGCGATCTCGATCCGATCGAGCCGCGCAACGATCTATCGCAGGCTGCGAATTTTCTCTACATGCGTACCGGCAAGTTGCCTGCCGAGATCGAAGCGAAAGCACTCGACACCTATCTCGTGCTGCTCGCCGACCATTCGTATAACGCCTCGACGTTCTCGGCCCGCGTCACCGCCTCGACGCGCGCCGATATTTACGCCGCAGTCACCGCCGCACTGGCGACGCTGGAAGGCGATCTGCACGGCGGCGCGGCGAGTGCTGCCTTCAACACCTTGCTATCGGTCGGTTCGCCCGAGCGAGCGGAGATCTACGTGCGCGACGCATTAGGGCGCGGCGAGAAGATCATGGGTATGGGGCACCGCGAATACCGCGTTCGCGATCCGCGTGCGCGCCATCTCGAATTGAAGGCGAAGGAACTCTCTGCATATCGCGGTGATTCGCGTTGGTACGAAATCGCGCGAGCGCTCGAAGAAGCGAGCAACAAGGTGCTCAAAGAGAAAAAGCCCGACAAGAGCATCTATGCAAACGTCGACTTCTATACCGCTCCGTTGCTCGCCGATCTCGGTATGCCCGGCGACGAATTTACCTGCATGTTCGCATGTGGGCGCATCGCCGGTTGGAGCGCGCATATTCTCGAACAGCTCGGCGATAATCGCTTGATTCGCCCGCAGGCAACCTACGAAGGCCCTCCGCCGGGGCCGTTCGTGCCGATCGCTTTGCGCCAAGCGATCGATTCCTAATGCAATGAGTGCCCCGGCGCGTACCGCGCACGTGAAGCGGGCGACCAAAGAGACGGAGATGGATCTCGAACTCGATCTGGACGGCGGCGAAATCACCATCGAGACGGGGGTCGACTTCTTCGACCACATGCTGCACGCACTTGCGCTGCACGGCGGAATGGGGTTGAAACTTCGCGCGCACGGCGACGGAATGGATAACCATCACCTCATCGAGGACGTCGGCATCGCGCTGGGCCGCGCCGTTTACGAAGCACTCGGCGAAAAGCGCGGGATAGTCCGTTTCGGCTCGATCATGCTGCCGCTCGACGATGCCTTGATTGCAGCGAGTGTCGATATTTCGGGGCGTTCGTATCTTAATTTTCGCGTGGAGTTTCTGCGCAATGATCTCGGCACGATGCCGACGGAGATGGTCGGTGAATTTTTCCGTGCCTTCACCGACCACGCGCGGATAACCGTGCATCTCATCGCGATGCACGGGCATGTGGCGCACCATCTTTGCGAAGCAAGCTTCAAGGCGTTTGCACGGGCATTCGCTGCGGCGAAGAAGATTGAAAGCGATTCGGTCGCCTCGACCAAAGGTCTGCTGGAATAGCAATGCCGCCACGGGTCGTAGCAATCGATTATGGCGGCGGAAACATCGGCTCCTTGGTTGGGGCGCTGCGCAGACGCGGCATCGAGCCCGTCGTCAGCGACGACCGAGATGTGGTGCTGGAGGCCGACGCCGCGTTTTTCCCCGGCGATGGAGCCTTTGCCGCGACGATGGAGGCGCTCCACGAACGGGGGCTCGATAGCGCGATCTACGAACGCATCGAACGCGGTCGGCCGTACTTCGGCATCTGCGTCGGCATGCAGGTGCTCTTCGAGCGATCGAGCGAGTTCGACGGTGCGAACGGCTTGGGTATTCTACGCGGTGAGGTAGGGCGATTCGAACGCGCCCCACGCCTCCCGCACATGGGCTGGAACCGATTGGAAGCGATTGCGGCGCATCCGCTGCTCGCTGCACTCGGCGAGGAAGAGTACGCCTATTTTTTGCACTCGTATCGCGCGCTTCCCGGGGAAGATTGTATCGCGGCGGCGACCCACGGCGAACGCTTCGCGGCGGTCGTCGCACGCGGTGCGGCGGTAGGAACGCAATTTCATCCTGAAAAGAGCCAACGTACGGGAGAAAAAATCCTCGACGCATTTCTTGCCTCGTTGAACTAAACCGGAAAGGAAGCCCCGCTATGCTCGTCATTCCCGCCATCGATTTACGCGCCGGTAAATGCGTGCGCATGGAGCAGGGAGATCCCTCGCGAGAAACGACCTACGACGACGACCCGGTCGCGCGGGCGCGCGCCTTCGTTGCAGCGGGGGCCAAACGCCTGCACGTCGTCGATCTCGACGGTGCCTTTGGATCGGGCGAGAACCTTTCGGCGATCGCCGCGATCGCCCGGGCGGTTGACGTTCCGATACAAGTCGGCGGCGGAATCCGCAGTGCCGAGCATGCGGCGGCGCGCTTTGAAGCCGGCGCGTCGGAAATTATCATCGGGACGCTCTTCGTCGAGGACGAACGCATTGCGCGGCAGATCGTCGGAAGGTACGGCGAGAAAGTGATCGCCGGCATCGATGCGCGCGGTCGAGAGGTTGCCGTGCGGGGTTGGCAGGAGCGAACGCCGGTCGATCGCGACGCTCTGGTGAAACGCGTCGCGCATTGGGGCGTGCGCCGCGTGATTTTCACCGAGATTCGCCGCGACGGGATGGGTGAAGGGTACGATCTCGATGCATTGCGAGAGGTTGCGGCGGCGGCTGAGGTTCGTGTAACCGCGAGCGGCGGCGCGCAGAGCATCGCGGATTTGCAGAAACTTCGCGCCGCTGCCCCGCCCACCGTCGATGCGTGTATTATCGGCAGCGCACTCTACCGCGGGAGCATCGATCTCGCGGCAGCGATCGCCGCGGTGGGATAACCCGTCGGAGATGGGGGAGGCTGAACGCAACCGGATTCCCTGGCCCCTTGCAGTCTCGCTGCTGATCGAACAGCTACGCAATGAGTTCTCTCTCGGTGAGGTCTATAACATCGCCGAGCCGTTGCGCCGCCGGTTCCCAAAGAACCACCACGTAGAGGCGAAAATCCGCCAGAGCCTCCAAATTCTGCGCGACCGAGGCGAGATTCATTTTGAGGGGCCCGGACGCTATCGGAAGATGCGCGACCTCGTGCGACCAACCGTACGACTCGATTTTGACGAGGCTGCAGCGTATTCGAGTGCGCGACAGGTAGCGCGCGTCGCGGTGGAAGCATGGGCGGCGCGTAATATTCGGTGCTGGCGGTGCAAATCGTCGCTGCTTTTGCTTCCGGCTAATACCGCGCTTATCGACGCGGTTTGTTCGAGCGCTGGACACGAGGTTCAAGTAAAAGCGGTCGCCGGGGTAGCGCGTGACCATATCCTCGGCGCGGCTTTTCAACCCTTGGCCAGCCGATTAGAGAGAGCCGGCTTACCCGATTACCTGATCGTTTCGTATGACCGGCCGCGCGCAGCGGTGTTGCTCGCCGAGTTTATCGACGGGAATTCGATTACTGCCGAACGCGTCCTCGAACGCACACCATTGGCGGCGACGGCTCGCCGCGCCAGCTGGGTTGGTTCGACGCTCGATCTTAAGGGGTTAGTGCGACACGTCGTCGTGGGTCCGTCGTTAGATCCGGAATTCTCCAACTGGTAAAAAGGTCGATTCGAGGGGAAGCGCTTTTATTGTTGGTCGCTGCGCATGCGGAGGTTCGGCCATTCGGCGAACGCGAGTATTCCAAGGACGACGAACAGTCCAAACGGGATCAGGCTGACGAGTGCGAGAGGGCCGGCGAGCCCCGCGCGATCGAGTGCGCGCCAGGTAAACCAAATCGGGACGACGGCGAGAAGAATACTAAAAATGAACACCGATAGGACGATCGGCAGAGGAATAAAAGCAAACATTAAGGTGCTCCGGTGCAGTAGCGAGTTCGACTGCGACTACGTTCGCTGGGGTGCTGCGGTCGCCTTCGGATGAGGATGTGGATTCGAGTGATGCGACGAGTGGGAGCTGCTGGACGAGTGGGAACTGCTGGACGAGTGGGAACTGCTGGACGAGTGGGAACTGCTGGACGAGTGGGAGCTGCTGGACGAGTGGGAGCTGCTGGACGAGTGGGAGCCGCTCGAGGAGTGGGAAGCGTGGCTGATATGTACGGTATGCGTAACATGTACGGTATGCGTGACGCGCACAGGCGTATGAGGCCCTGGCCGCTTGATGCCGCCGCCGAAATGAGGATGCGTGACGACCGGATGCGTGACGACCGGATGCGTGACGACCGGATGCGTGACGACCGGATGCGTGACTCGTACCGGAGTATGCGGTACCGGCCGTTTGACGCCTCCGTCGAAGTGCGGACGTAATGGTGCCGGCGTTCCGCCGAGGATGCAACGTTGTCCCGGTGGGCAATTCCCCGGGGGTGGCGTGCGCCGGCCGGTCGGCGGTGCGCTCGTCGGTGTGGGCGAGGGTGAGGGCGAGGGCGTTGCTTGCCCGCCGCGATCGTGATGGTTCCAACCGTAGTAATCGGGGCCGTAAATCGTAACGAAGATTGAGAAGGGTGCTAGATAACGAACGCCGCGTGCATCGATGTAATAACCTTGAATCGGGCAGAATTGCGTATCGCCGCTATATGGAAGTTGCACCCAACCGTCGTAGATTTGTGGAGCGTCGGGGTTGGGGTAGAGCGGGTAACTCCATCCGTTGTAGCAGGCCTGCGCGTAGGCATATCCGCCGGCGGGCGCGACCATCTCCACTTCGGTTGCATCTCCCGACGAGAACGTCGTGCCGTCGAGCGAGTAGAATTGAATTTCGGGAAACGTTTGTTCGCTGGGGAGCGGTGGCTGCGCCGGAGCAGGCGTGGCGACCGCCCCGGTGACCGTGGTAGTAAAGGCCCAGCGCTCGGCGATCGTTGCGCCGTTATCGAGCGATATCTCTGCGACGTGATTGCCTTTGGCCAGCGGCGTGCGCGGTAAGTAGAGAATGCCGTGCGCGGTTCGTTGCGACTGCATCGTGACGTCGGTTCCGTCGAGCAGCAGCCGAATAGCAGAGGCCGAGACTTTCGGATCGTTAATGTTTGCCCCGACGACGGGGAACGCGGTAGCGTTCGCACTGTAGGGAACCGGAACTAAACCGCTGATTCCGGGTGCGAGCGGCACGGCCTTCGTCGCGCTCGCAGGAACGAGAACGGCATGTTGCGCCGCGCTATAGTGCACGCGTACGTTCATCGCGTCGGCGAGAAAGCGGAGTGGGGCGTAACTGCGACCGCCCACGATCAGCGGCGCGACATCGAGCGTGGATCTCTTCGGGCCGATCCACGCCGTACGCGAGCCGACGCGCAGGTGAATCGTCGGGCCATTAGGCCGATGAACGTCGATCTCGCGCAGCGAGGAGAGATAATCGACGCGACGTCCGAGTGCCTGCGAGAGCGCTCGTACCGGTAAAAGCGCGCGATCCCGCACGACGATCGCGCGGTCTCGCAAGGGGTTGCCTCCAACGATGATTGCAAGTGTAGCTGGGTGAAGCATCGTTCGTAAAACGTCGGTAAGCGGTGGCTTGTTACGCTAGCGCGAAAAGTCACCGTACGTGCGCGGTAACGTACCCGGTAAACGGGTAAGGATCTCATAGGAGATCGTCTGCGCCCAACGTGCCCAATCATCGGCGGATATCTCTTCGGTTCCATCGCGCCCGAGCAGCGTTACCGTCGTGCCGACGGCGGCGGCGGGGGCGTGCGTCAGATCGAGAATGCATGTGTTCATGGCGATCCGCCCGAGGATTGCGCAACGCGCCCCATCGACGAGAAAAAAACCGCAGTTCGAAAGCAGCCTCGGGATGCCGTCGGCGTAGCCGACCGGAAGCACGCCGATGCGCATCGCGCGCGGCGCGTGAAAGGTGCAACCATAGCCGATCGCTTCCCCCGCGTCGATCTCCCGCGTCACCACGAGTTGTGAGCGATAGCTCAGCGCGGGGCGCAGAAGGAGTTCCGATTCACCCATCGCTTCGTGAGTCTGCTCCGAAGGCCAAATGCCGTAGAGCGCGATGCCGAAACGCGCGAGATCGAGCCGCGATTGCGGCCAGAGCATCGCTGCAGCCGAGGCGGCGATATGCTGCTGCGCTGCAGAGATGCGCGCGCGCACGCGTTCGCGTGCGACCGTAAATCGTGCAAGTTGGTACTGCGTGTACGGGGAATCGATCTCCTCCGCGGCGGCGAGATGCGAAAAAACACCGACGATCTCCACGCCCTGCTCGCCGGCCACGGCATCGAGGAGTGCATCGCATTCTTCAGCGGCGATGCCGAAGCGGTTGAGGCCGGTATTGATTTTAAGATGAACGCGGGCGAGTCTTTCGCAAGCGCGAGCTGCGGCCGAAAGGTCATGAAGATAGGCTCCAGCGTCCCAAAGGGGGAGTTCGCAATCGCTTTCGATGGCGCTACGCAGTGCGGAGGCGGGAACCGGTCCGAGAATAAGCAGCGGTGCAGCAATGCCGACGGCGCGTAGTGCAAGCGCTTCATCGACGGTGTAAACGCAGAGATAGCGTGCGTGTTCTTCAATCGATCGAGCGACCTCCGACGCGCCGTGCCCGTATGCGTTGCCTTTAACGACGAACGCCGCACGCGTCGGCGCGACGAGCATGCGTAACGCTTCGGCGTTCGCGCGCAGGGCAGCGAGCGAAATTTCGAGCGCGCCGTTCATGACGCTAGGCCTGTGGGTCGGCCGATGCGGCGGGGGTCATCGCAGCGACGATCCACGCGATCGGTAAGCCGAAGAACACCATGTGTGCGAGTAACTGGAAAATGAGATCGTTCGGCGTCTTTGGATTCTGCAGCACACCTGCTGCGAGCATAACGACGTCCATTGCGAGATAAACGACGACTCCGTACGCAAGCCCCGAGGGAAGCCATCGTTTGGCAATATACGGTTGCGACGCGGCGACCCAGGCGAACGCGACGCCCCACGCAAGGGAGACCAGCACGTGGATAATCGCGCCGTAGAGCGGCGCAAGCGGGTTGGCGAGGATCGCTTTCCCCATCGCCGCCATGGCGACGAAACTCCAAAATTGGAGCATCGTGCCGCCCTGAGGGCGCACTTGGGTCACATAGAGAAATCCGTCGATCAAAATGGCGCCGACGATGCCGGCGAGGAGGCCGCGGACCAGTATCGCGGGATATTGGCGGGTGGTAGGCATGCGGGCGCTCTTCTCCCGGCCGCTCGTTTGCTCCCACTACGGCTGGGGCTGCGCCGGTGCGACGCAGGAGTGCGCGAGGGCGAGCGCGTTTGAAGGCAGGATCTGCGGGAATTCGCAGTGCCTGATGAGGAGATCGATATGGCGACCCACGAGGAGCCCCTACCGACGACGGTGACCCTGGAGCGGCGCGAGGGCTACGAATTTCTGGTCCGCGTCGAGGGGACGAACGTGCCGGAATTTTTTGCCGAGGAGGGACCGCCGCTCGGCGAAGCGCGCGGCCCCAGCCCCGATGCAATGCTCGGCGCCGCGGTCGGCAGTTGCTTGGCTTCGAGCCTGCTGTTTTGCGTTGGGAAAGCGCACGCATCGGTCGATGCGTTGCGGGCGACCGTATCGATCCGCAAAAGCCGTAACGAACGCGGTCGCCTACGCATCGGGGGCATCGAGGTCGAAATCCACGCCGATGTGCCCGAGGAGCAGCACGAACGTTTCGAGCGCTGCCGCGCGCTCTTCGAGGATTACTGCACCGTTACCGCAAGCGTGCGCCAAGGCATAGCGGTCGAGGTGAAGCTCACCACTTCCTAGCTGCAAGGCCTTGGTGTCGCGCCGCGCTGCCTCGCTGCGTGCCTCGATACGTGCCTCGATACGGCACCTGCGGTGCCTACTCGGCATGACAGCGGTGCCTACTCGGCATGACCGCGGTGCCTACTCGGCACGACCGCGGTGCCTACTCGGCATGACAGCGGTGCCTACTCGGCATGACCGCGGTGCCTACTCGGCATGACAGCGGTGCCTACTCGGCATGGAAGAGAAGAGAACGCTCGCTTCCTGACGAAGGCGGAGAGGCCAAACGGAAGAGAGGCGCCGCCGTGAAGTACCTCGCTCTTCAAAATCGCCTGCGCGTTGCCGCGCTCTTTGCGATCGCCGCGTACTTTGTGGCGCCTGCGATAGCAGCGAAACCTCCGGCGACAAATTATCTCGAGCGGGCGATGCCGCACCTCGTCGCCTCCATGGCGCAAAATTTTGCGCCGCTGCGCGGGAAACGCACCGAAGCCGGCCAGTTTTACGATAGTTATGGCGTACGCGTTCTGGCACTACCGCACGGCACGATCGAGCACGCGTTTGCAGCTCCGGGGCAACGAGAGTACTGGTCGGTGCACTTCGTGTGGTATTTCCCTCCGACGACGAGTATCTTCCGCGCCTCACACCTCGCAGCGATGTATCTCTCGCCCTCGCTAAAAGGTTTCACGCTCGTGGGCGCGCTCGATAAACGCACCGGCGCGACGATTTGGCGGTGGATCGCATCGAACGGCCGCCGCGTCGTCGCAGCGCCATTCGTCGAAGCGGCATCGGGCTCGCAGCCTGCCTCGGTCGGCGTTGCGGTATCGGTGCGCCACTATATTACCGCACACCATCGCTACGCGCTCTACGCTACCGGCATGACGCCCGCGCAGCGCGCGGCATTTCTCGGCGCATTCGCGCGCGAGGTTGCCGTCGGCCTCAAAACGGCACCGACAAACTTCGCGGCGATTCGCGGGCGGCCAACCCGCAGCGAATCGGGGAATGCGATGGGAGCGTACTTCAATGGCCGCTACGCAACATCGTTCCACCTTGCGCAGATGTACTCGAGTTGCGGAGTCGACGCCGCATTTTTCCATCCGAATCAGGAAAAAGATGATTCGAAATGGATGCTGCGCTGCGATTCGCCGACGGTTTTCGGGAAATCACTGACGTACGGAGCGGTACGCGATTCGATGACGAAGGTCATCCCCGTAAATTACGTGCAGCGAACGAACTTCCATACCGGCTTAGCCACGTTTATGTCGGCACATCGGACGCGCTGGGATTCGCCCGACGCATCGATCTCGGTGATATTGCAAGATACCGCCGATTATTCGTATACCGGCGGTATTATTTACTCGCTCACGGTCTTTCACTTTATTCCCAACCAATAAGCGTCTTTTTGAAATAGGGATCGTTTAGCGCGGCGGTTTCCCGTGGCCGTTCCCGCCATTGCCGTGTTTATCGCCGCTGCTATTTGACGGCTTTCCGCGACCGGATTCTTTAGACGGGGGTGCGCCGTGGTTGGCGCGCATCATTTGCATCGCGTGCCCGTGATTGGGTTGCATTGCGTGGCCGCGATTCGCCGAGTGCATTTGGCCGACGAAACTCGCGTGGTTTTGCTGCGGTGAACGCCGATAGACGTTGCGATCGAAATAGACTGCGTGAACGGTATGCTGGTCGACGTGGGTGACGTAGGTGTTGTAGAGAAATTTTTTGCCCTGCCATTTGCCACCGTCATAGCCCTGCCCGAAATATCCGTGACCGTAATTGAGATTGCCGTAATACCCGACGCTTCGTCCCCAATATCCGGAGTGATAGACGTATCCCGCGGGGGTGGCCTGCCAGTACGATGGCGTCCAGACGAGCCCGGGGCTTGGAGCGTAGGTCCATCGTCCGGCGACCCAATTGTATGCGCTGCCGTTCCAGTGCCAGTACCCGGGTATCCACATGGAGTTCGGAGCCGGCGGTGCAGGCTGTTGGTAGGAGTATGCTGGGATCGATGGCGGTGCAACGAGCGAGATAATTTGGCTCAAGGTAATCGCAGAGGCCGGTCGAGCGATAAAAAATGCGAGCGCGGCGCCGACCGCGGCGAAAAGGACGCGTGAGAATTTCATAGGAGTGCCTTCAATCTGGGCGTAGCCCGTTTGATTCTTCCCCGAATCGACGATCTTCACGCATAAGAAAGAAAAGCACGGCCGCCGCCCAGGGCGACCGTGCTGCGGCTTCAGCTCGAGATGAGCGCTTAGGCGGGTGGTCTGCCGTGGCCGTGTCCGCCGTTATCGTGGCCGTGCCCACGCTGTTGATGGCCGCCGCCCCGGTTCCCGCGCGGCTGGTTCCCGCCGCCCTGGTTTCCGCGCGGCTGCGGTTGCCGGCGTTGCGGCTGGTAGCGCGGCTGCGGTTGCCGGCGTTGCGATTGGTAGCCCGGCTGGTGCCCTTGGTCGCGAGCGTTACCACGAGCGTTCTGCGGAGCGGCTGCGTGGGTAACCTGAACGTAGCTCTGGCGTCCCTCCTGCGGGGCGCGACGTATGACGTGCGGATCGTAGTAGACCGCGTTGCCGATGGTATTGCGATCGACGTGCGTTACGTAGCTGTTATAGCGGAAGCGATCGCCGTCCCATTCGCCACCGTCATAGCCACGGCCGTAGTACCCGCAGCCGTAGTTGACATCGCCGTAATAGCCGACGGTGCGCCCCCAGTAACCGCCGTTCCAATAGTAACCATCTCCGTTCCAGGCCCAGTAGCCAGGGGTCCAATAGAGGCCGGGCTCCGGGGCGGGGGTCCAACGGCCGCGCATCCAGTGGTACCCGCCGTCCTCGCCATCCCAGCGCCAATAGCCCGGAATCCATATCCAGTTCGGTGCCGGCGGCGGGGGCTGCTCGTAGGCATAGTAGGGAATCGGGGGCGGCGGGGTGCCGATGGAGATGCCGATTCCGATATTGATGCTCGCCATCGCGGGGCGTGCCTCGAGGAGGCTCAGGGCAAAGATGGCGGCGGTAAGAATGAGTGCGATGCGATTCATGCTTCTGCTCCTTTGCCGACCGTTTGCTCGGCGTCGGCTACCGGTAGAACGCTTCGGGGAGTCCGCTCGGCTCGCCCCGAGTGGATTCTAGCCAATCTCTCATCGGCTGAAACCGCTTGCACTCGCCCAGGGTCTCTGCTAATATCCGAGACGTTGGCACTCAGATGCTAAGAGTGCCAAAACCAACTCGAAACACATTTCGAATCACATTTTTGGAGGTTTTCCGTGAACCTGAAGCCTTTGGCCGACCGCGTGGTCATCGAGCACGTCGAGCAAGAAGAGAAGAGCGTCGGCGGCATTTTCCTTCCCGATACCGCGAAAGAGAAGCCCCAGGAGGGGATCGTCCGCGCGATCGGGAGCGGCCGCGTGCTCGACAACGGCACGACGGTGGCGATGACCGTGAAGGTCGGCGACCGCGTTATTTTCTCAAAATACTCGGGCAGCGAAGTCAAAATCGACGGCGTCGAGTACCTCATCGTTTCCGAAAAAGACGTCCTGGCTATCGTCGACAAAGTGCCGGCGCACGCGTAAGGAGTTAGAAAGAATATCATGGCTGCAAAGCAACTCGTATTTGATGAATCTGCGCGTCGCGCTCTCGAGCGCGGAGCGAACATGCTCGCCGATGCCGTCAAAGTGACGCTCGGCCCCAAAGGGCGCAACGTCGTCCTCGACAAGAAGTTCGGCTCGCCGACGATCACCAACGACGGCGTGACGATCGCGAAAGAGATCGAACTGCCCGATGCCTTCGAGAACATGGGCGCGCAGCTCGTGAAGGAAGTCGCGAGCAAGACCAACGACATCGCTGGCGACGGCACGACCACGGCGACGGTGCTCGCGCAAGCGATCATCCGCGAAGGCCTCCGCAACGTGACGGCTGGCAGCAATCCGCTGCTCATCAAGCGCGGCATCGAGAAGGCCGTGGAAGTCGCGGTCAAGGAGATGGAGTCGTTCAAACAGGTCGTCGACACCAAAGAGAAGATCGCGCAGGTCGCATCGATCTCCGCCAACGACAAAGAGATCGGCAACTTCATCGCCGAGGCGATGGAAAAGGTCGGTAAAGACGGCGTCATCACCGTTGAAGAATCCAAGACGCTGAAGACCGAAGTCGAGACCAAAGACGGCATGCAGTTCGATAAGGGCTACATCTCGCCGTACATGGTGACCGACAGCGAGCGTATGGAAGCGGTTCTCGACGACCCGTTCATCCTCGTCACCGAGCGCAAGATCACGGCGATCGCCGATATTCTTCCGCTGCTCGAAAAAGTCGTCCAGGTGCAGAAGCCGCTGATGATCATCGCCGAAGACGTCGAGGGCGAAGCCCTTGCGACGATGGTGGTGAACAAACTCCGCGGCACGTTCACCAGCGTTGCGGTCAAGGCGCCGGGCTTCGGCGACCGCCGCAAAGAGATGCTCAAGGACATCGCGACCCTCACCGGCGCGACGGTCATCAGCGAAGAGCTCGGCCTCAAGCTCGATAAGGTCACCCCGGACCAGCTCGGCCGCGCCAAACGCGTGAAGATCACCAAAGAAGAGACCACGATCGTCGACGGTGCCGGCAAGAGCGACGCAATCAAGGGCCGCATCGAGATGATCAAAAAGCAGATCGCCGATACCGACTCCGATTTCGATCGCGAGAAGCTCCAAGAGCGCCTCGCGAAGCTCTCGGGCGGCGTTGCGGTTATCCAGGTTGGCGCTGCGACCGAGACCGAGCTCAAAGAGAAGAAGCATCGCATAGAAGATGCGCTCTCGGCGACTCGCGCGGCCGTCCAAGAAGGCATGATCCCCGGTGGCGGCAGTTCGCTCGTACACGCGGTCAAAGCGATCGAGAAATACGTCGAAACTGCACCGAAGACCAACGGCCACGCGGCAACGTGGGCCGATGAGAAGATCGGCATCGACATCATCCGCAAGGCCCTCGAAGAGCCGCTTCGTCAGATCGCGTTTAACGCGGGCTTCGAAGGCTCGGTTGAAGTGAACAACGTGAAGAGCAAGCACGCTCCGCACGGCTTCGACGCGATGACCGGCGAGATTGTCGATATGTTCAAAGCGGGCATCGTCGAGCCGTTCAAAGTGACGCGTTCGGCCCTGCAGAACGCCGCTTCGATCGGTGCGCTGATTCTCACCACCGAAACCCTCATCGCCGACAAACCGGAGCCCAAAAAAGATGGCGCCGGCGGCGGAATGCCCGGCGGCGGCATGGGCGGCTACGACATGATGTAATTTCGCTTCGAAGCGAAGTACATGTGAGAGGCCTTGGTAGCGTTCGCTGCCGAGGCCTCTCGGTTTTTTCTACGGGCCCTCCCGAGAACGCGGCATTCTTACCCCGAGAGCACGGCACTCTCAGCCCGAGCAGCGGAAGGCTCAGCCCGAGTAGGCCCCGCAGGGGCCGTATCGAGATTCCGCGCGCGCGCCTCGATACGCCGCGTTCCGCGGCTACTCGGCGTGACCGCTGCGAGCGCTACTCGGCGTGACCGCTGCGAGCGCTACTCGGCGTGACAGCTGCGAGCGCTACTCGGCGTGACAACGCCATTGAAGCCGGGCGAGGGAGCGAGCACTTCCGGAGTGACAGATTGCACGTAGGTGGTATTTGCGCCCAAGAAGGTCGTACAAGTAGGTGTGGCGTAGGCTGGCTTCCACACGAGAGCGAGGGAGCGATGGAGCGCAGGCCCAGGTTATCTCCGGTGCAGAGCGTTGCCGTCGCGGCACTCTATCTCGCCGCGTGGATCGGGAGCGATCTTCTGGGATCGTTTTACAACGGCGCACACGGCACGTTCTATCCCTGGTATCTCGGCGCGGCGCTCACGTTCTATCTCATCTACACCTTTGGCTATGCATACGCTCCTCTGGCCGTGCTGGCAGAGATCGCGCGCCCCGTGCTCTTTCCCTCGACGGCACATCTGCCGTTTCTCGTTTACTTTGAATTCGGTGTTATCGCGGCGATCGGTTATTCGCTCGTCGTGTTGGTACTCAAGCGCGTCATAACCGTGCGGCTACCGTTCCAAACGTTTCAAGACGCCGCAAATTTCTGCGGCGTCGCTATCGTTGCACCGCTTCTGTTAGCATTGATCCCGGCGGCTATTGCGGTCTCGATTTTTGGCGGTGGGTGGCAACACTTTCTTCGCGAGGTCGTGAGCTTTTGGGTCGGCGACACCCTTGGGTTGCTCGTCCTCGTGCCGATTCTCGCAACTTACATAACACCGCACATCCTGCACGATCCCGACGAATCACCGCCGCCGGTCTTCGATATCAAGGCGCGCGAGCGGTTCCTGCTCTATGCTACCGTGGTCGGTGCGACGCTGTTGGGTTACGCTGCAGTGTTGACGGGCGTCAGCGGAGATCCGCTGCGGTATTTCGTCTTCCTTCCGCTCATGTGGATGGCTGCGCGCGGTGGCCTACGCCTCGCGATTCCCGGCATCTTCGTGACCGACGCACTGACCAGCGTTCTCAACTATATTTTCCCCATAACCTCGATCCACCCGATCGATCTGCAGACCTTCATCGTTATCTCGGCGATTTCGTCGCTCTCGGTCGGGGCGCTCGTCGATCAACGTGCACGGGCAGAACGCCAGACGCGAGCGCTCGCGTTTACCAACTCGCTGAGCGGCTTGCCGAATCGGCGCGGTCTCGAGCGATGGCTCGGGCGTACCGAAGGAGCGCTCTTGCTGGCGCTGATCGACATCGACCACATGAAACTAACCAACGAGGGCCTTACGCGGGCCGCAGGGGACGAGCTTCTCAAGCGCATTGCCGAACGCTGCAACGATTTTTCCTGTGCAGATTTTGTCGCGCACGTGAGCGCCGATGAATTTGCGATGGTCGTTCGCGGGGATAGTGAAAGCGCACATGTACTTGGGCAACGAATCGCCGAGCTCTTCGAAGAGCCGGTCGCCGTCGAAGAGCACGAACTCTACGTTTCTGTTTCGGTAGGAATTGCATTCGCGAGTGAGAGCTCCGATTACGAAGAAGTGCTGCGGCATGCCGACCTCGCAATGTATCGGGCGAAGCAAGCCGGCCGCGGCCGGGCGGTGCTCTATACCCCGGAGCTCACCGACGAAAAGCGGACGCTCTCGCTGGCGACGGAGTTGCACGCTGCCGTGCGCAACCGCGAGTTCGTTCTTTTCTATCAGCCGATTTTCGAATTTATCGGCGAAAATTTGCGCTGCACGGGCGTCGAAGCACTGCTGCGCTGGAATCATCCGCGGTTGGGGTTTCTTGAACCATCAGCGTTCCTCGATTTCCTGGAGAACATGACGCTCGCCGAACGCGTAGGTCTCTGGGTGCTCGGCGAAGCGGCGCGGCAGGCGCGCGAGTGGCTCGACGCCGACGTGGATCTTCAAGTGTGGATCAACCTCTTCCCGCGTCAAGCGCTGGATCCGCAGTTGCCCGAACACCTAAAAACTTTACTCGACGAACATGGGCTATCGCCGTCGCGTTTCGTCCTCGAGATCGTCGAACGAGTGATCGCCGAAGATACCAACGATATCGAACGGGCCGTACGCGCGCTGCGCAATCTCGGCACGATGACGGCGATCGATGATTTCGGCACCGGCCATTCCTCGCTTGCGCGACTTCGCGAAGTTCCTGTTGACGTCATGAAAATCGATCAGCAGTTCGTCGCGCGCTGCGAGATCGACGACAAAGCCAGCGGCGTCGTACAGGCGGTTTTGAAGATCGCTCAGGAGCTTCGTCTCCGTCCGCTCGCCGAGGGAATCGAAAACGAAGCACAGTTAGAACGATTACGCTTCTACGGATGTCGCTACGTCCAAGGCTATTTTTTGGCCCGTCCGATGCGAGCCGACGATTTCTTCCGTTGGTTGACCGCGACGCGCGTCTAGCGAACGTTCCCTAACCTCCTTACAGGTAGGAGTCGAGGCGAGGCACGCAAACATCATAGGGCATGGGCAAGAAGGCGGTTAACGATTTTACGATTCGAGTAGCGACGGTCAACGGCTCGGGGAGCCAATCCTCGAATCTCGTCCTTACGAACGCGATCTTTCGACTCGGCGTCCCCGTCGCGCCGAAAAATGTCTTTCCCTCGAACATCGAGGGACTGCCGACCTGGTACGACATTCGCGCCACCGCGCGCGGCTATCGCTGCCGAACGCAGAACATCGATCTGCTCGTCGCACTGAACGCCGCAACGTGGGCGCAAGATGTGGCAAGCGTTCGGCCCGGCGGGTCGATCGTCCACGAAAGCACGTATGCAGTTACCGGGCTTACGCAACGAGACGACATCGCCTACTACGCGGTTCCTTTTACCGAACTCGCCAAAGCGCACGTCAAAGATGGGGCGATGCGCAAATATCTCACCAACATGATTTACGTCGGCGTGATTTCGGAATTGCTACGTATTCCCGAGGCGACCATAGAAGCGGCGCTCGGCGCGCAGTTCAAGAGCAAACCAAAGGCCGCAGCGGCGAACCTCGAAGCCGTTCGCATCGGCTCGGCGTATGCGCGCGACCACCTCGCACCGCTGGAAAACATCGCCCTCGAGCCGATGACGGGCGCGACCGACGATCTGTTCTTTATTGACGGGAACCGAGCCGCTGCGCTCGGGTGCGTGATGGGTGGTTGTACGGTGAGCGCGTGGTACCCCATTACCCCGGCTTCGTCGCTCTGCGAATCGTTTATCGCGCTCTGTGAAAAATATCGTGTCGACGCAGCGACCGGCGAACGAAAATACGCAATCGTTCAAGCCGAAGATGAACTCGCTGCGATCGGCATGGTGATCGGAGCAGGATGGGCCGGTGCGCGGGCGATGACTGCGACGTCAGGCCCGGGCATTTCGCTGATGGCAGAGTACGTCGGCTACGCGTCCTTCGCCGAAATACCGGCGGTGATCTTCGACGTGCAGCGCGTCGGGCCGTCGACCGGCCTGCCCACCCGAACGATGCAAGGTGACCTAAGTTTCGTATACACCCTGGGCCATGGCGATACGAAACACCCCGTGCTTCTGCCCGGTACCGTCGAAGAACTCTACGAGGACGGTATGGCCGCGCTCGATCTTGCCGAGCGGCTGCAATGCCCGGTGTTCGTCCTCTCCGATCTCGATCTGGGTATGAATTCGTGGCTGACGAAGCCCTTCGCGTTTCCCGAAAAACCCTTCGATCGCGGAAAAATTCTCCGTGCCGAAGATTTGAGCGCGCGCCCCGATTGGGGGCGCTATCGCGATATCGACGGCGATGGGATTCCGTATCGAACCCTTCCGGGAACCGAGCACCCCGCCGCCGGCTATTTTACGCGAGGTACGGGGCATGATGAGGATGCAAAATATTCCGAGAACCCCGAGGTTTGGTTGCGCAACCTCGACCGGCTATCGCGCAAGCACGATACGGCGCGCACGTTGGTGCCGCAACCTCTTTGCGAAGAAACAGGGAATGCTCTCGGCATTCTTGCGTTCGGTTCGACGCACCATGCCGTCGTCGAGGCCCGCGACCTACTGCAAGCGGCTGGTATCAAAACCGATTATATTCGGGTTCGGGCTTTGCCGCTTGCGGCCGAGGTCGCCGCCTTTATCGATCGTCACGAAACGGTCTACGTCATCGAGCAAAACCGCGACGGTCAATTATTCGCTATCCTCCGTAACGAACTGCGCCCGGATCAGATCGAGCGTCTGCGGTCGCTCCGGCACTATAACGGCGTTCCGATCGACGCATCGACGATCGTCGAACCATTGCTTGATTCACAGCGCGAACTAGCTCGCGCAGGGGGGGCACGTCCATGACCGCCGCAGCACAAACGCTCAATATTATCGGGCTCGCCCGCGAGGTGTACAAAGGCTCGCCGACGACGTTATGCGCGGGTTGCGGGCACAACTCGATTACGAACCATCTCATAAAAGCGCTCTACGAGTACGGCGTGCCGCCGCACCGCTTGGCGAAGATGAGCGGCATCGGTTGTAGTTCCAAGACCCCCGCGTATTTCGTCGACCAAGCGCATGGCTTCAACGGGCTCCACGGTCGCATGCCGTCGGCTGCAACCGGTGCGAAGCTCGCCAATCGCGAGTTGATGGTGCTGGGTATCAGCGGCGACGGCGACACCGCCTCGATCGGCCTCGGCCAATACTGTCACCTAATCCGTCGCAACGTCGACATCACCTATATCGTCGAAAACAACGGTGTGTACGGGCTCACCAAAGGGCAGTTCTCCGCAACGGCCGATGTCGGATCCACCCTCAAACACGGTGGAACCAACACCTACGCGACGATCGACATCTGTGGGCTGGCGATAGAACTCGGCGCAACTTTTGTCGCGCGTTCGTTCTCTGGCGACGGCAAACAACTCGTTCCGCTGTTGGAGGCCGCGTTCGCCCACCGAGGCACGGCGATTCTCGACGTCATCAGCCCGTGCGTAACCTTTAACGATCACGAAGGATCGACGAAGAGTTACGCTTACGTGAAAGAACATGACGTGCTCGTCAACGCGCCCGATTTTATCCGTGCGGGCGAAGAGATCGTCGTCGATTACGAACCCGGAACCGTTCAAGAACTCGAGCTCGATGACGGTTCGCACCTACTATTGCGAAAACTCGAGCACGACTACGATGCAACCGATCGTCTCGGCGCACTGCGCACGATTCACGAAAGCCGCACTCGCGGGGAGTTCGTCACCGGCCTACTGTTTGTGAGCGGCGACGAACCCGATCTCTGCGAACGCGAGAAAATGCCGGCGCGGCCGCTGCGCGATTACACCGAGGCCGACTTGCGCCTGGACCGCGCGACGTTTGCGAAGGTCGCGGGCAGCGTATAGCGGCCGCGAATACAACCCTCTCAATCCCCTCGCAGTCGGCGAGAGGGCCGAGCCCCTAGGACCGGTTGCGTAGCCCTTCGGTGTTTTCGGCGATCCGGAAGACCGCGACGATGAACTCCAAGTAGATCCGCGCGGCGATCGATCCGAGAACGAAGATGATCGGCGTGAGGATGATGTGGAGGATGATGCCGCCGAAGCTCGGCCCCTGCGGCGGGCCGAAGAATGAGTATTCCGGCATAAACGCCGAGCCTAGATAGGCGAGCGAGCCGATTCCAATACCGATGAGCGCAATGAAATAGACGACTTGGATGATTTTCGGAGTGATGAATGCGTGAAACGAGAGATCGTAGAGCGCGGCCAGAAAGCTTTTCGCTGCGGTTGTTTGGTCCACGGATTTCCTCCTAGAGAAGGGTTATCAACTGTTGCCCACTTCCGTCCCGGATGTAGCCAAACGTACGTTCTTATGATACGATGAGCGTCGTGAAACTCTCCGAGTGGGCGCGACGAACTGGCATATCGTACAAGACGGCGTGGCGTTGGACACAGGACGGAATCATGCCCGTTCCGTGGCGACAACTGCCAACTGGAACCATTGTCGTCGACATGCCCGAGCCCGCGAAATGC
>Ga0209012_1000903_pt1 | contig 35323 bp, 30 predicted proteins | sample RS3BMetagenome_FD_184735 | JGI IMG/M metagenome (GOLD analysis project Ga0209012, IMG submission 184735) | Ferric oxide microbial mat and aquatic microbial communities from Rainbow Spring, Yellowstone National Park, USA - RS3B (SPAdes) (version 3) ...
CCGGAATCAGAGATGGCTGGTCAGCTTTGCTCATGGCTGACAGTAGAACATATCCGGCGCAAATGCGCAAGTTAAGATTGTGTTAAATCTTCGCTGGTTTTGCGTTACCATTTTCCGGACAGTATTGCGGTTTACTGCCCACCGAGCTGCACGGCCAGCAGGCCTTTCTGGAAGTGCAGGCGGTTTTCCGCCTGCTGAAACACGATACTGCGGGCAAAATCCATGGCTTCATCGGTTATTTCCACACCGCGATAGGCCGGCAGGCAGTGCATAACCACGGCGTGGGCCGGGGCCGCGGCAATGAGTTTGGCGTTAATTTGATAAGGCGTGAAAATTTTCATTCGCTGGGCTTTTTCGTTTTCCTGCCCCATGCTTACCCAGGTATCGGTGTAAATAATATCCGCGGCCTTAACCGCTGCACGCGGATCCGTGACGGCCTGAAAATCAAAGCCGGGAACGTTGGAGGCGGTTTGCACATCGGAAGGAGCAAGCTCATAGCCAGCCGGAGCGGCGATACGGAATTTCAGGCCGAAAACCGCGCAGGCTTCCATCAGTGACCGGGCGACGTTGTTGCCGTCACCGACATACGCCAGTGTCAGGCCTGAAAGCGAACCGAAGTGTTCGCGGATGGTTAACAGATCAGCCATGACCTGACAGGGATGGCTGCGATCCGTTAAGGCGTTGGTAACGGGGCGATTGCTGAAGCGTGCGAGTTGGACAATGGTGTCATGGGCGAAGGTGCGGGCCATGATGGCATCACAAAAACCGGAAAGTACCCGAGCGGCATCAGGAACACTTTCACGCGTGCCTAAGCCAATTTCACCCGGGGTAATGTAAATGGCGGCCCCGCCCAAATGGGTCATAGCCACTTCAAAACTCACCCGCGTGCGCAGCGACGGCTTTTCAAAAATCATCGCGAGCGTTTTGCCGGCGGCCATAGGTTCATTGCGGCCAGTGGAGCGGTATTGGGCTTTGAGCCGTTCCGCCACTGCCAGGAGGTGTTCAAGCGTGGGGCGTTGCATGCCGAGAATATCAACGAAATCAAATTTGCCGCTCGGCGATAAGCCGTTGGTCTGGTTCATGATGTCGCCTCAGTTCAGATTTTTCAATCCTGCGGTATTAATCATTAAAAATGCAATCAAGAGCGAATAATTTCGGTTCCCACGCCCTGATCGGAATAAATTTCCAGCAGCAAGGCGTGTGGGAATCGGCCATCAATAATGTGCGTTTTCTGCACGCCGCCATCAAGGGCAATAAAGCAGGCCTCCACTTTGGGAAGCATACCTTCACCAATATCACCCGCCGCCACAAGTTTTTCAATATCCGTGCGGGCAACGCTGCGCAACAGAGAATTGGGGTCATCCTTACGCCGGCGTATGCCGTGCGTATCGGATACCAGCACCATTTTTTCCGCCCGACACGCGGCGGCAACAAAGCCCGCGGCCGTGTCGGCATTGACATTGAGTTTTCCGCCGGCATTATCCAATGCGATCGGGGCAATAACCGGGATATAATCCGCGGCGGCCAGGGCTTGCAACAATTCGGCATTGACGCGCGTAACCTGCCCGACGCGGCCAATATCAATGCGTGGATTGGATTCATCGGATAAGTAAAGTTTTTCCGCAAACAATACCGCGCTGCCCAGAGAATTCAGTTGCATGGCCTTGCCACCAAGTTCGCCGATGGTCTGAACAATAAAGGTATTGATGTCATTGACCAGCACATGCTCAGCAATGGCCAACGTGCGGTCATCCGTATAACGGCGGCCCATGACAAACTGGGCCTGCAGACCGGCTTCATTCATGGCCTGCGTGATGGCTTTGCCCCCGCCGTGCACCACCACCGGCCTCATACCCACGGCGTGCATAAAGACGATGTCCGTGAGCACCTTGCGGAATTCTTCCCGGGAGTCCATGAATGAACCGCCAAGTTTCACAACCACAATTTTTTCATTAAAACGCTGGATATACCCCAATGCTTCAATGAGCGCGCCGGCTTTATCAAGAATCGTTTTATCCATGGCCACGTCCATGGGCAACTCCGTTCATGTTTATTTATCATCCACATCCGCGCGGCTGGAAAATAGTCCGCCCCGGCTGATACCATCAACCGTGTAGCTCTGGACACGTATCCAACATTCCCGCGCAGGGGATAAACAGGGCGATGAGAATACGATTGCTTGGCGTTGAATGCAAGGATTTTTTGCCCGGAAAGTCCGAAAAATCGGATATTGGAACGCAAAATTGTCCGAATTTCAGCAAGTTATTAAAATGTTGATGGATTTTGACTTGAAACTGCCCCGCCTTTGCCACTAGCATCATGCTGTACCGAATGGTGATGTTGTTTGGATGACATAATGCCTGTGACTTCGACGTTAAGTAAAAATTCGGATCATTCGCCCGTTCCGCCGCTTCTTGATCCGCGCCCTTATGGCCGGAAAGATGCCGGAGATGTGCTGGCCGTTGGCTTGGCGACCACGGTTTTAATGTGGTCGATTGGATATATTTTCCGCATGCCCGGAGATCGTGTGCCGGCACCGCTGATACTTGGGGCGTTGGTGGTGATCCTTATCGGTGGCGGATTTATGGGCGCATGGCGCACGCGGCGTGGACCCGTTGGCGGGCTGTGGGTTGGACTGATCAGCGGGTCGTTGAATTTGCTGGTGCTGGGTTCGCTGGGGCGAGACCTTACAACCGATCAGCGCATTGTGGCCTATGAATTTGTCTGGGCACCCATCAGCGTCATTTCCACCGGCCTGCTGGCATGGCTGGGTGGTTTTTTTGGGGCCAAGTTCAATCCGGATCGGCGGCAATATCTGCATCCGGAAGGCTCTTTCACACTTTCAACGGCCATTGCCACGCTGGTATTAATTATGGCCGGGGGCATGGTAACGGGCCTTAATGCGGGGCTTTCCGTGCCGGATTGGCCTGATTCGTTCAAATTCGGCATGTTCTTTTTTCCATTATCGCACATGACCGGCGGGGTATTTTTTGAACATACCCACCGCCTGCTCGGTACACTCGTTGGACTGGCAACCCTGATTCAGACCATTTATCTGTTTCGCCATGAGCAGCGGCGCTGGGTTAAATGGACAGCTTTTACCGCTCTGATGATGGTCATTATTCAAGGCCTGATGGGGGGCTTGCGCGTAACGGGGCACTTTACGCTGGCCAAATCACGGTTGGGCATGGACCCCAGCACGCCGCTGGCGATTGTGCATGGGGCCTTTGGCCAGGCGTTTTTTGCGGTGCTCGTGGTTCTGGCGGCGGTGTGTTCACCAAGCTGGACCAGCAATATCCAACCTAAGCCGCGGCTAAGCGCCCACATTGGCCGGGGCATGGCCTGGGCACTTGTAGGGGTACTTCTGGTGCAGCTCACGCTGGGGGCAATTTTGCGGCACATTGGGGGCGTATTGCTTTTGCATATCAGCGTTGCAGTGATTGTGCTGCTTCTAGCGCTGTTTTCCGGTGCCCGGGCATGGGGATTAAATCCGGACCAACCCATTCTTAAGCGCATTGGCTTAGCCCTGTTGTGTGTGGTAACACTGCAGGTACTCCTGGGCGTCTGCGCAGTGATTGCCTTGGGCGGGGGTGGTCCGCTGGAGCATCCGGATTTGGCGCAAGCCGTCATTACCACCGCGCATCAGACCACCGGAGCCGTGTTATTGGCAATTGCCGTGCTGTTGGCGGCGTGGACGGTGCGGCTGGAATCCCCGGTAAGCTTAAAGGCACTGGACGCGTAAAGCCTGATTCCGTGGGGACACATTGCTATTCACACATTGGGCCGCAAAATGTGCTGGTGCTCTGTCACGCCGGAGGAATTCGGGACATAATTTTCGGTGGTTTTTCCAATTGGTGGGGTAGCGTGACCCGAAATGTGGCTTTTCCACGTTAGTAATTCTAAAGTTGAACTTTAGGATTATCATAACAATGGGCCGTTCGGGAGCAGCGGCAGTTGCGTCAGGCGGTGCAATATTTTCCCGCTGTCACCTGTAATCTCGCAGTGATGCGGCAAAATCAAGTTATTTCGCCCAATAATCCCAGCAGGGTGAATTTCGGTATTGTTACGCGAGAGCTTTCCTTATGGACTTAACTTTCCCGGCGGCAGGGACAGATGGACGATAATGGGCGGTCCCTGCGGAAGTTGTGATCCGGGGACTAATTGCGGCGGAAATTCTCCGGGACTGGAAATTGTGCAGCCGGTCGGCCCGGCGGTGTATCTGAACGGTTTACCGGTGAAGGGGTCGCGGGGAATCGTGGGCAAATATTTTGGCTCCAGTTGCGCAAGGCGGGCGGGGAATGCCCCGTGACCGCCGAGATATGCGGCAAGCGCGAATGAGAGGTAGTCCATGCGACGGTTCACCCTATGTTGGGCACGGGTGTATACAATCCGCGCGTAGGACATCCCCAGCTTTCCCTTCTGTCCGAAAAGCAGTTTGTTTGCCAACCTGTACCCCCAATTGTTGCGGAGTTCACCCCGCCAATGGACAGCGATCGCGGTTATGGCTTTTTCCTGAGACATCAAGTGCTTTTTCTTTAACGCGGCAACTAACTGGTCATAGCAATCATTAACCGCAGCCATGGCTTGACTTATACGGGCTGAATCTGCGGGGGCGGTGACATGCACATCCGCGCCGTTGGCGTTTTCGATTATTTCATGGGCACCGGGACGCATTTGCTCAAGTTGGCTTAAGATCAGCCAACGATTAGTTGTGTTGGCGACCTTCCACAGCGGAACGCCGTGCGACAGCCTCATCATCTGATGCATGTAAGCAATATCCTGTGATGAAGAAAGCTTCCCCGAATTCGCTAAAGAGGCATCCGCCATGGAAGTCCAGCCATCAAGGCACCATCCCGCCATGCATGAATTTGTGTTGCATTCCCGTGACATCAGAGAGGCGGCGCGGTGCGAGGCCAGCAGGAGGGATTCGCAGGCCTGTGTTTTGTTGCGTCCCAATTCCAACATTGCCCGCATCTCAAGTATGGTTCCCATCCACTGGATTTCCCCCAGTGGGGGCAGCAGGGAGTACGCGCTAATTGCCTTCCCACCGGAACCGCCGCCCGGCGTCAACCACGGCACGAAAAACCGTTGCCGATTCGCCGCAGACTCTGCGACTTTTATAAAACCCGCGCTTACTCTCAGCCAACCTGCCGCCCAAGGATTGTCGCGTTTCCGCCATGGCCGCCACTGGAAGCGGCCTGTGACATAGCCCGGCGCGGGAACAAATGTTTTATCGGGCAATGCAACATCGGGAATGGCCATTGGGTCGGCGTGCTTCCTAAATGTTTGGAAACCGATATATTGTGGCCCGATTAAATCGCGTTTTGAAATTCCCAACGCACTGCGAAGCTCATGTCCCCATTGTTTATCCGGCACATAAACCATTTTCCCTGCCGCCATTTTGTAGGAACCACCTTGAAATGACTGCGGTCGGAACAGAATCAGCAGCGGAACGGCGGCATTATTCTGGGGTGTAACGCCCTTGCCGAAACGCTTATTAAACGCCGCCGCGTAATCCACCAGACCATCTTTGGTCAACGGCCCGGTAAGGCGTGTGGTGGCGCGGCTGATGATTAATTTCTCTGGGGCTTTTGAGTGGCTGTGCTTGGCCAGTGCCACCGTGATTCCGGCGGCCACCAGTGCGGTTGCCAGAACGGCACCCGTGGCGGCAAGTGCGGTTTTTCCGCTGGCCAGAGCTTTGAGTGATACGTGCGCTGAAATTTTGGATTGGCTGGCGCTCATGACTATTGCCGTTGTGCCGTGCGTGGCGTGGGCCAATATGGCCGCAGTGAGTTTTGCCGGCGCGGGCTGCACGAGTTTGTCCGCCAGTATTGTCGTCAGTGCTTCTGCCCTAAGCGGTATCTGCTTGCGGGTCATGCGTGTACGCAATTTTTCCACTGCCCGTTGCACACGCTTTTTTGCTGCTTCTTCACTGATGCCCAGAACATTACCAACATCCCGCAGGCTGCGGCGTTCGTAATACCGCAACAGCAGGGCCGTGCGATCGGCTTGGCCTAAGCGGGCAAGCTGTTCATCCAAGAGCGGTATTAATTCTTCATCACGCATGGGAACCTCCGTCGCCGCAGGCTCGGATCGTATTTGGGCCGCCGCCAATTCATGCCGCCGGCGGGTACGTTGGTTCCGTAAGGCATTGTTGCAGCAATAGCGAACCGTGTTGAAAATCCATCCGGACATGTTGGCCCCATGCGGCAACCGAGCCGCCTTTTTTATCAGGATTAGAAACACATCCTGCGTAATATCCTCCGCCAATTCCGGATCGCGCACGCTACGCCGGCACAATGAATAGACCCAATCCAAGTGCCGGGCGATCAACTGCGGCAATTCCGCGCTGGGTTCACCGTTGGCAAGTTCCGGCAATGTCGGGCGATCAACCATCCGAAGTCCTCGATTCCTATAGTATTATGTCATGCCGAGCCGATTCGGGACATATTTTTCGGTGGTTTTTCCAATTGGTGGGGTAGCGTGACCCGAAATGTGGCTTTTCCACATTAGTAATTCTAAAGTTGAACTTTAGGATTATCATAACAATGGGCCGTCCGGGAGCAGCGGCAATTGCGTCAGGCGGTGCGACATTTTCCCGTTGTGACTTGTAACTTCGCAGTGCTGCGGCAAGACCAAGTTATTGCGCCAAATAATGCCCGGAGCGGTGATCTGCGGTGCTTTTGTCAGATGCGAGCCGGCATAAGTTTTGCGCCAAGCTTATCGGCGGATTGCCGGATTGCGGTATCAAAGGTTGCCAGTGGCGAGCTTGAGCGGACCGCCAACTCCAGATATGCGGCGTCATACGCGGTAAGGCGATATCGGCGGCCAAGGGTGATAATCCAATCGCAGGTCTGTTGCTGCGGAGCATCATCGGTTTGAATTGGTAATGCGTATATGAGTTTCAGGAAGGTGTCCGATTCTTCGGATGATCGGCGTGCCCGGCGTTCGCCCAAAAGAATGCCATTTTCCAATTCGTACCACCACAGGGGTGGCACCAACATGCCTTCCCCCTCGACGCGTCGCAATATCTCCAAGGCTTTTGGCGTATGGTCTTCCTCGAACAGCCATGCCAGAACGACCGAAATATCAACGACTATGCTCAATGCCTGCCATCCTCGATGAGGCTGCGGATGGTGACCCCCTTGGGCAGCCGGGTTCGGCGAAACCGCGCGATAGCGGCTATCGCACGGCGCGTTTCTTTGTATTTAGTCGCATGATCGGGCGAAATTCGCGCGATGGCCCGCCCGTGCCGTGTTACAACGATCGTCTTGCCGCGCTCCACGGCTGTGAGCACTTCAGATAGATGGGTCTTAAGATCGTACGTTCCAATCGTTTGCATTTCCAATTCCTAGTCTGAACTTTAGACTAGAATAGCATTTCGCGGACCTTGTGGCAAATAGGCTGTTGCGGTGTATTTCGGCGCCGTGTCCGCTGTAATCGCGCAGAGACGCGGCAAAATCAAGTTATTTCGCCCAATAATCCCGGCAGGGTGAATTTCGGTATTGTTACGCGGGAGCTTCCCTTATGGACTTAACTTTCCCGGCGGCAGGGACAGATGGACGATAATAGGTCGGCCCCGCGGAAGTTGCGGCCTGGGGACGAATTGTGGCGGAAATTCGCCGGGGCTGGAAATTGTGCAGCCGGTCGGCCCGGCGGTGTATCTGAACGGTTTACCGGTGAAGGGGTCGCGGGGAATTGTGGGCAAATATTTTGGAGCCAGTTGTGAAAGGCGATCCGGGAATTTGCCGTGATCGCCGAGATATGCGGCAAGCGCGAATGAGAGGTAGTCCATGCGACGGAAGGCCGCGCAGCGGGCCTGTGGCGCGATGGTCCGTCCCATCGTCCCAGCAATTTGCAAAAACGAGATGTCCACGGGTTTTCGCGAGTGCCGCCAGCGATGGTATGCACTTTGGAATGATATCGCTCTTTGTCGAAAATTTTTGAGCTTGAAAATCTTGACGATATGGTCTTGTAGCCGATTCACAATTGTCATTGCCGCTGCGTACTGCGCGGGCTTCCAGGAAATTGCCTTTTTTGGCACTGGGGAGCCAAGCGCGGCCAACTCCGTCGCATCACGCGATACTGCCGCTCGTTGCAGGGCGTCGAGCATCATCCAACGTTCGCCAGTATCAATTGCAGTCCAGGCCATTGCTGGCTGAGGAAGCTTCGACAGTCGGGCCAGATATGCGCGCGATGCTTTGGCGGATAGCTGGTGCGAACTTGCTAAAGCCTCGTCGCCCTGGCAGCCCATAATTTCCAGCGAATCCGCTACCAGGGTGGCAATCAAAAGGTGTTCTTGGGTTAACAGGCCGGCTAGCCGATGAACCGCCAGCAAATTACGCTCGCACGCCCGGATTCGGCCTTGGCCCAGCGCCAACATCGAGCGCGCCGCAAGTCCGTCGCCGACGGCCTTGGCAGAAGCCAGCGCCGGTAGCACGGAACCTAAGCCGAAGGCCATGCCGTGACCGCCGCTGGCGAATCCGAGCAACGGGACAAAAAAGTGGCGCTGGCGGAATGCTGCAGCGGCAACGCCAAGGCTCGCCGCGTCAGAACGCAGCCATGCCGCAATCCAAGGATAGGTATTTGACGACCAAGATTGGCGGTAACATTTGCCGGGAACATATGCTGGGGCGAGCGTCAGTCGGGAGGTATCGTGAGAAGTGCCTTTGGCGGTCGCGGTTCCAATACCTCTGTAGAATTTGCGGTAGCGGACGAAACGCGGCCCGATCAAATCGCGCTTTGAAATTCCCAGCGCAGCGCGAAGCTCATGTCCCCATTTTTTATCCGGCACATAAACCATTTTCCCTGCCGCCATTTTGTAGGAACCACCCTGAAATGACTGCGGTCGGAACAGAATCAGCAGCGGAACGGCGGCATTATTCTGGGGTGTCACACCTTTGCCGAAACGCTTATTAAACGCCGCCGCGTAATCCACCAGACCGTCTTTGGTCAACGGCCCGGTAAGGCGTGTGGTGGCGTAGCTGATGGGAATTGGCGCGGCGACCGCTGTGCAACTGGCACTGGCGCGTGATATGGCGATAACTGCTATGGCAAAATAACGGATTGCTCTGCGGCACTTCGGCATCGGTGCATCTCCTGATATTTCTTGAAAGGCCCGGTTGTGGCGCGCCACACGATAGTATTATCGCGCGGAAGACGCCGCAACGCAAAACTATGGCGCTATGGCGCGGCAAGCGGTGCCAAGTAGAAGGCAAGGAACGGGTCCAGGTAATCGCCGGGTTGTTTGGGGGAATCTTTGAGTTACGCCTAAAACCGTTACGCTTACACATCAGGCTGTGGGTACGCGTGGCGGCGTGTTAATTGACAAAGGGCGAACGCGCCACCTGCTTTGTGGCCTGATTCCGCATTCAGCCGTGATGCTTACGCATCAGGCTATGGTGCCGACGGTGGCGTACTGATACCCCCGGGACGGGCTTACTTTCCGGCTGAGGGGATCAGCACTTTATTAATCATATAGATGGTTGCGTCGTGGGTGTAAATGGGGCCGCCGACGATATGGGCGTTGTTCACCATGAGGAGCTTCTGACCGTTGGAACTGATGGTGACATTCTGTCCGTCGCCCATATTCTGCATCGGGGCACTGGCGGCGTTGATCTGATAAAGCGCGATATGGTGCCAGAGCAGCGAGCGCAGCTCATTGCGATTGGTGGTTTTGGTCAATTCAGTCAATGTGCCTTTGGGCAGTTGCTTGAAGGCCGCATTGGTGGGAGCAAAAACGGTGTAATTGCCGGCGGTCTTCATGGCATATTCCAAGCCCGATGATTTAATCAGCGAGGCAAAAGTGGAAATCTGCGATTCGTCCTTCATGACCCGCCAGGAAGAATAATTCTGCGGGTTGGATAATACGGCTTTGCTGCTGATCATGCTGCTGCAACCCGCTAAACCGAGCATTAGAACGGCCAAGGTGGTCCAAACCGCTAAGTGTTGTTTCCGCATTTTTCACGTCCTCGCAAAGATCGAATATTCAATTACCGAAGAGATTATAATGGCAGATGGGGCAAATTGTATAGCGTGGAACTTTTCAACACGGTTTTGAAGCGAATTCCGATAATAAGTTGCTGATTTTACGGTGGCAGGACGCGCCGGCTCATCGTTGAGAATTGGCGCGATGCACCGCCGCGTATACGACCCATCACAATGCTGGCGGTTATCAGGAGGTGCCATCTTTCGGACGGTTGGCCAGCGGTTTGCCGCAATGGCGGCAGAAGCGATCGGGATAATCATGAGGCCAGCCACAATTGGGGCAGTTATGGGTTTTGGAGGCTTCCTGCGTATCTTCCACAATGTGCGCCAGCCGACGCACCTGGGCCAAAAGCAGATACCACAAACCCAGTACCAAGGTGATACTTGATACAATCAACAGTGAATATGCCACGATGGCCTGAATGGTGGTAAAGCGGCCAATGTGAAACGTTCCCCAAATCGATACGCCATACAAATACCAGCCCGGTGCGGCGGTTAGCACGGCAAGCGCGAGCATGACATAGCCAATGCGGCGAAAGTGCTTCCGCTTGCGGACTACCGAAGCTGGCAGCCCGATATCATGTGGATGCAATGGCGGCGTATTGGCGGTCATGAATACTCCAGCAACCTTATTCCCACTCTATCGTGCCCGGAGGCTTGCTGGTAATATCATACACCACCCGGCTTACAGAGCGAACTTCATTGACAATTCGACTGCTGATCCGCGCTAGAACATCGTACGGGATTCGACTCCAGTCCGCGGTCATAAAATCGGTTGAGTCCACCGAGCGCAAGGCAATGACGGGCTTATATCCACGGCCATCACCCATGACCGCGACAGAATTTATCGGCAGCAGCACGGCAAATGTTTGCGCGGTGGAACGATACAAGCCGGCGGCGACAATTTCTTCCAGTAAAATTTCATCAGCATCGCGCAAAATTGCCAACTTTTCACGTGTGATTTCACCAATGCAGCGTACAGCCAAGCCCGGACCGGGAAAGGGATGCCGCCAGACCATATTTTCGGGCAAACCCAAAACCTCACCGAGGCGCCGCACTTCATCCTTGAAGAGTTCGCGCAGCGGCTCGACGAGTTCAAAGCCCAATTCCGCCGGCAGGCCGCCGACATTGTGATGCAGTTTGATATTGGCGGCGGTACGGGCATAACCCTGGCCGCTTTCGATAACATCAGGATACAGCGTGCCCTGGGCCAGAAAGCGGGCATCGGCAATGGAGCCGCTGGCGCGTTTGAATACATCAATAAACGCCTTGCCGATTATTTTGCGTTTGGTCTGAGGCTCGCTTACACCGGCCAGGGCATCTAGAAATTCATCCGCGGCATCGACCACACGTAAATCGATGTGAAAATGATCACGAAAAGTGCTTTCCACGCCGTCACGTTCATTTTTTCGCAGCAGGCCATTATCAACAAAAATACACGTAAGCTGATTGCCAATGGCCCGGTGCAAAAGCGCCGCCGCCACCGCGGAATCCACGCCGCCGGATAATCCGCAGATCACCCGGCCCGAACCCACCTGCCGGCGCACTTTATCAACGGTTATATCGAGAAAATTCCCCATGCGCCATGTTCCGGCGGCATGGCAAACACGATATAGGAAATTCTCCAGAATTTTTCCGCCATGCGGTGTGTGGGTCACTTCGGGGTGAAACTGCACGCCGTAGAAAGGCCGCGTTTTATGCCGAATGGCGGCCAATGGGCATGTCGGGGTGGAAGCCAGGGAAATAAAGTCCAAACCCAATTCTTTTACCTGATCACCGTGGCTCATCCACACGCCGGTATCTGTGGGCACGCCGGCAAATAATTCGCCGCTGTGGCCTTCCGCCACTCCATCATCAAGTACATGCAGGCGCGTGGCTCCATATTCCGCGGCGGCACCGGGCTTGACTTGTCCGCCGAGCAATTGAGCGGCAATCTGCATACCGTAGCAGATTCCCAGCACGGGAATATGGAGGTCAAAAATTTTCGGGTCACATCGCGGAGCACCCTCTTCATATACGCTGGCCGGGCCGCCGGAGAGAATCAGCCCGATGGGGTTCATTTCCCGCAATTTGGCGATGGAAATATCCGGCGCTACCAGCACCGCATGAACGCCGGCCTCCCGCACTCGTCGTGCAATCAACTGCACATATTGTGAGCCAAAATCCAGAATTGGAATGGTCTGTTCGGGAATTGCTGTCGGCATATTATCCTGCGATTTATTCATAAGGCGATTCTAACCGGACGGGGCAATGGTGAAAATAGTGCGCTTCAGATTTTACGGGAATTATCGCACGACTTGGAATGTTGCTGCATCCGGCGCAGCGCGGGTGGGCCTGTGGCAGTTTCTGCGACGCAACAACAATTGGGTGAATCAGGGCGGGGCAATTTAACCCGGGGATAGCCGCTCACGGATGGTTGTGATAGCTCGGGCACCCCAATATTTCGGGATGGCGGTTCTATTAGCTTGATGCGGAAGCATCAATTTGGCTGCGGGGCGGCGTGCCAATAAATGCAGTGATCCGCCCGGAAGCACCAGCGCGGTGTGTGCCGGCAGGCAGAGGTTGTTTGTATCCGGGCTTTATTTCGCCTCCAACCGTGATGCTTCCGCATCAGGCTACGGGCTGCTCTGCGTAAAATGTCACGCACCCTTTGGTATTCTATCACGCGTTTTCTATCACGCGTTGTTGCTTCCTCAGACTGATGTTATTACAATGTAATATTGTAAAGTGTGTCACTGTGTCAGGAGTCGGACTATGTCATTGATCAAAACCATCCGGAAAGTTGGTAACGGCAGCGCGTTGCCGTTGGATAACACCGTTATGGATCTCGTTGGCCTGCATGTTGGCGATCAGGTGCAGATTACCGTGGATGGCCCGCGGTTGATTGTCACGCCCGCCAGCGCCGGGATCGGCAAGGAGCGCCTGGAGAAATCACTGGCTAAATTTCGTACGCGCTATTCCCGGGCCTTGGCGGAGCTTGCCAAGTGACTGAATCCGTAATTCGATTTTTGACGGTCGATGAGGTCATGCTGATTCATGATGATGCTCTCACTGGCCATGGTGGACTGGCCGGAATCCGTGATCGCGGACTCTTGGAGTCGGCGGTAATGATGCCTCAGGCCTCTTTTGGCGGCGAGTATCTACACCCGGATATTCCCGCGATGGCTGCGGCGTACACATTTCATATCTGTCAGGCCCATGCATTCCACGATGGCAACAAACGGTGTGCGGTTTTGTCGGGCCTTATTTTCCTTGATAACAATGGCTACGACGTTATCGCCTCCGACGAGGACGTAATTACGCTGGGCCTCGGCGTGGCCGATGGCCTGTTGGACAAATCTGATACGACCGTCTGGATGCGCAAATTCTCCCGGCGCATCGGAAAATAATTTCTGATTTTGCTGCTCGATTTCCACGGGCTTTCCGCGGGACAACGCTCTGATTGCAAAACCGCTACAATGTTAACGGCCTCGGCAAGATCAGCGGGTAAGGTCGTGGCATAAAACAGTAATCCGCTTGGAGCCGACAAATGCGCGCCGGATCAATACGACTCTTTCAGATATTCGGGATTACCGTCTATCTGCATATTTCCTGGTTCCTGATCGTGCTGTTTGAAATGAGCTCCCGCGGCCATTATTACAGCAGTCCAATCTGGCAATTTCTGGAAATCGTCGCGCTTTTTGGCATTGTGCTCATGCATGAATTCGGTCACGCTCTGGCTTGCCGGTCCGTCGGCGGCACGGCTGATACCATCATCCTCTGGCCATTTGGCGGTTTTGCCTATGTATCGCCACCGTGGCGACCGGGCGCTATGCTTTGGAGCATTGTGGCTGGCCCGCTGGTGAATGTGATTCTCATTCCCATTACCGTGGGAATCTTCTGGCTGACCGTGGCACCACATGTTGCGCTGACTTGGAACAATTTCCTGCATTTGTTGTTTTACACACCTGCCGCAGCGGGAGACATTGGAAGGTTTTTGTCCCGCGTGGTGCTGATCAACATGGTGCTGTTGATATTCAATTTGCTTCCCGTCTATCCGCTTGATGGCGGAAAAATTCTCTGGTCACTGCTTTGGTTTGTTACCGGCGAGGGATTGGCTTTACGCATCGCTTCAGTGGTCGGACTTTTGGGTTCCGGTCTGCTGGCAATTTTTGCTTTTAAAAGTGGGCAGATATACTTGATGGCCCTTTCGGCCTTCCTGATTTTTGAGGCGGTCAACGCTTATCGCCAATCCACACGACTGATTGTCATGAACAAAATTCCCCGGCACACGCGGTATCGTTGCCCAAATTGCGATCAGGGTGCCCGGACAGGCGCATTCTGGACGTGCGCCAATTGTTCAACGCATTTTGATATGTTCGCATCGCATGGCCAATGTCCGAATTGCCATGCATCATTTATGAATACGGAAATTCAGTGTCCGGAGTGCCGGGCCGTTTCACCCGTCTCCGCCTGGTTTGCAGCCGCTACCGTTGACCCCATCGAACCGCCAAAGTCCTGAACCTTGATTGATCGGTGTCCCATAAGCCTCGGGGGCTGATTTTTACTGCCGCTATCGGCGGCATTTTGCCGATGATCTGTGGGTTCACGTCGCAGTGCCATTGGCACATGCAGGTTGTGTGTTGGATACACGGTTTTGTGGAAAAGGCGGTCGCTTTTTCCACGGCAAGAGGCATATATCATGACGCCGATTTCTTCCTTGCTTCCCGCGGCTTCGCTTGATGCATTTGCGGATGAACAATATCCCATCGGCCACCGCATGGCATTATCTGAAGTTATCGGAGCGTTGAGCTACGCGTTGGATCTTACCGAAGGATTACCCGCCGGCCATTGCATTCGCGTCTGCTGGATCGGTATGAATATTGGCACGCAAATTGGTCTGCCGGTGCAGACACTTTCCGATCTTTATTACACACTGCTGCTGAAAGACATCGGCTGCTCGAGCAACGCCGCGCGTGTTTGCGAGCTTTATGACAGTGATGATCTGGCGGTAAAAAGCCGCTTTCGACAAATTGATACTCAGAGCATTTCCCAGCTTACACGCTTTGTCGTGGCCAATCTGGCCCCGAATGCGCCTTTGCGCAAGCGCGTCGGCAAACTGGTGCACCTTGCCATTCATGGCCGGGAGCTTTCGCGCGAACTCATCACGTCGCGGTGTGAACGCGGGGCAGGTATCGCCGCACGAATCGGTTTTGCCATGCCCGTGGCGGATGGCATCCGTCGGCTTGATGAACATTGGAACGGCGGCGGCAATCCGGGAGGGGCGGCAGGTACCGATATTCCAATTGAAAGCCGCATTGCATTATTGGCGCAGGTGGCGGAAGTATTTCATGCCATCAGCGGGCCAAAGGAAGCTTTGGAACAGGTCAAACGTCGTTCCGGCACCTGGTTTGATCCATCTCTTGTGCAAGCCTTTGAATGCGTGGCGGCAACGTCGGATTTATGGAACATGCTTAAAGACAGCAACTTGGATATGCACGTTCGCACACTTGAACCACAGCATCTGATTCAATATGTGGATGAACCACAAATTGACCAAATTGCCCAGGGCTTTGCGGATGTTATTGACTCAAAAAGTCCATACACCAACGGCCACAGTCATCGAGTGGCGGATTATGCTTTGGCCATTGGCCGGCAATTTGGCATGAATCCCGCCGAGGCCCGCTGGCTGAATCGGCTGGGACTCCTGCATGACATCGGGAAACTTGGCGTGAGTAATTCGATTTTGGATAAACCCGGAAAGCTTGATGATCAGGAATGGGCGCGCGTTCGACTGCATCCGGTTTTCTCCGAGCAGATTCTGAATCGCGTATCGGTATTCTCTTCCATGTCCTTCAGTGCCGGATCACATCATGAACGGCTCGATGGCAAAGGGTATCCGCGCGGTTTGAAGGGTGCGGAAATTCCGCAGGTGGTGCGCATTCTCACGACCGCTGATGTCTTTGATGCTCTGACTTCTGATCGACCCTATCATCCTGGCCGCAGCGTCGCTGAGGCATTGGCCATTATGGAAAAAGACCGCGGTGTCGCATTTGATCCGGATTGTCTGGATGCACTGAAATCGTCACAGGAAAAATCAGGCAGCCAGGCGGCATGATGCTTGCTCATTACTGCATTGCCATGGGATCCACATCCACCACCACATCGGCTTTGAATCGTTGGAACACCCCCCTTTTCCGCAAGTCGGCGAGGACCTGCTGCAAGGGGCCGGGCGTGGCGGCGAATAAAATAATTTCCATGCGGTACTTCTCATCGAGGCGTTGCATCGGGGCATTTTGCGGGCCGATGTGGCGTATGGTTTCAGGTTTGCATCCCGGAGATTCCTGAATCATCGCCATTAAGTGTTTTGCCTCACCGTCCAACGCGATATAGTCGGTATCTGAAAGTACCAGCCGCACCATGCGGCCAAAGGGTGGATAATTAAAACTTTGCCGATGTTCCAGTTCCTGCCGCACAAACGCGGTGTAATCATGCCGGGCTGCGAACATGACCGCCGGTTCCTGCGGCTGCATGGTCTGCACGACCACCAGGCCCGGCCTTTGCGTGCGGCCACAGCGCCCGGCCACCTGACAGATCAACTGAAATGTCCGCTCCGCCGCCCGGAAATCCGGACTGGTCATCGCCAGATCCGCATTCAACACCCCCACGAGTGTCACATTGGGAAAGTCCAAACCCTTGGCAATCATCTGCGTGCCTAACAGCATATCCATCTCGCCTTTGGCAAAGCTTTGCAGCGTCTGCTGATAATTGGCGGCGTGACGCATTGAATCGCTGTCCATTCGCGCTACGTTCAGTTCCGGAAATTTGGTGCGCAGTTCCTCTTCCACTCTCTGCGTACCCTGGCCCAGTTGCACCAGGCGCGATTGGCAATTTGGGCAACGCTCCGGCAGCAATTGATTGGTCAGGCAGTAATGACATTGTATATATCGCTCCGGCAGGCCCGGGGTTACCGCACGTGACTCAACGGCGTGCCGATGCACCACCATCGTGGCGTCGCAGCGGTCGCACATGAGCACAAAATCGCACCTTGGACACGCCACATAATGCGCATAGCCCCGCCGATTCAGCAGAAATATCGCCTGTCCCTTATCCGCCACCGCTTCCTTAAGCCGTTGTTCGAGCACCATCGATAGTGCATGCAAACCCCGGCGGCGGTGGCGTTCTTCCCGCATATCCACGGTTAAAACCTTCGGCATAAGCAACCCGCGCGGGCGGGATGTTAATTCAATAAGGCCATAGTGCGGATTCTCATGCGCGTTGCGCCAGGTTTCCAGCGATGGTGTGGCGGACCCCAGCAACACCGGAACCCCGCTGATCTGCCCGCGCCGCACCGCAACATCCCGCGCGTGGTAACGCGGGGCGCTATCCTGCTTGTACGATGGCTCATGTTCTTCATCGACAACAATTAATCCCAAGTTTGGCACAGGCGCAAAAATCGCCGACCGCGCCCCGATAATCACCTGCGCCCAGCCCGCCGCGATGGAATGCCAATGCTGATGTCGCTGCGCATCAGCCATGCCGCTGTGCAATACCGCCACGCGTTCAAATCGCGCGGTGAATCGGCTGATGAGTTGTGCGGTTAAGGAAATCTCCGGCACCAGCACAATGGCCTGCCGCCCGGAGGCGATTACCTGGTCAATACATCGTATGTACAATTCCGTCTTGCCTGAACCGGTAACACCAAATATGAGCCGAGCGGCAAATTGCGGCGGATTCAATAATGGCAAGAGCGCTTGCATGGCCGCCGCCTGCTCTGAAGTCAGTGCAAAATCTTCGCGGGCATGAGCGGGCAATTCCCCAGATGGCGGCAAACCCAGACGGGCCGAATCCGGCCAGATAATGCGCTTTTCCAACCGCAGCAGGCCCATGGAAATAAACCGTTTGAGCATGGGTTTGGAAACCGGCACTTTTGCCAGCAGATCATCCTGGGTCAGCGGTCCCCGTGCCAGAATTTCCCATACCGCTGAAAATGTCGTCCGCGTACGCGCTACGAAACCCGCCAGCAGCGTTTCGATTTCCGGTTGCGCATCAACACGATGAACGTAGAGTTGCCGGGGCAGACGAATATTTTTCTTCACCGCCGCGGGAACAATGGTGGCAAGCACCAACCCCAGCGGGCAGCAATAATAGCGGCTGATCCAGCGGGCCATTTCCAGTAAGTCCGATGGAACAGGATCAATTTCCGGATAAACCGTCAAAATACTTTTAATTTTCCCGGCTGCCGGGGCATGAGTGGGTTCCAGCGGGCTGATGTTCCAAAGTGAATCTTGCTGCGGCGGCTGGTCGGGAGGTTTTGGAATCGGCTTCTCTGCGCCATGCGGGCTGTGCGTGAATACCGGTGCCTGATCGGTTATTTCCAGAACTGTGCCATTAACTGGTTGATTGCCACGCCCCAACGGCACCTGCACACGCGATCCAATCCGCAAAACCGGGAGAAATTCCACAGGAATACCATAGGTCAGATCCATATCCAGGGCCTGATCCACCGCAACAGCAGCATAGCGCTGCGAGGAAATATCAGGAGGAAGATTATGTACTGCATCTGCCGTCATCGGCGATGATTATAGTGGCCAGCGGGCATGACTACGACGCGCCAGGTATTTGTTACTAAAAAGGTTGTGAAAACTTCCCTGTGCCTTTTCAAGAGCGCGTCCGCTGCTTGAATAGTGGTCAAGGCATCCCCTTGCTTTCATCAGCTTGACTTTCCCAGATGAGACACAACGACACGATGATGCGATGCGATCCACAGATTTTCTGGCCGGATTGGCAGTGATTGCGGTATTGGTCGGTGGCTTGGGTAACGGGGCGCGGGCATGGCTCGACGGACAGTTGCCCATACCCATCAACCTTATCACGAGTAAAATATTGTACGTTTTCAAGGGTGTTAATTTGTTTCGCAAGAAGCGATTTTACAACACCGAAAGACCCGTATCAGCGGCGCGATAAGCGGCTTTTATGGTTACGGGAAAAATTCGTTGACGATTATTTCAATTTGTTGAATGATCGATTCGCTTGACTTAAGCCGCTTTGCCAGGGCTTGCAGTTGCTTAACGTGTTTAGCCATGGCTTCGTTGGACTCAACTTTCGCAGCCACCAGTTGTTTAAGGTGCTTTAACATGGCGCCACTTGGCTCCAGGCGTTTGGCGGATGCTTCAAGTTCTTTCAGATGCGCCATGAGCTTTTCGGTTGGCTCATATCGCTTCGCTGCCGCCTCAATTTCCTTGAGGTGTTTAATCACAGCTTGATGTTGCTCAATGGCGTGTCTGGTGATTGTTGACGTTATGGCCGCCTTGTACCGTTGAAAATCGCTGCTGTTCATGTTGAACCCCTTAAAACTTAACATGGCACTATCAATGCGGGCCTACTGGTTATACGGTATCGCCGCCGCCCGGCGGGCCGCCGCCAGAACCGGTGCGTAATGCGGCGGGTGGGCAATATTCGGCACCAATTGCATATAAACAATTTTTCCATTTTTTCCGACGACCACCACTTGGCGCGCCAGCAGGCCGTTTTGTTTCATCAACACACCATACGCTTTCGCAAATGAATGAAAACGGTAATCGGAGAGAGTCATAATGTGCTTGACGCCTTTATCTCCGCACCATCGCTTTTGGGCAAACGGCAAGTCCATGCTGATGGTGATGATTCCGACATCCTTACCCAGCGTTGATGCCACTAAATTAAAATGTCGGGTTTCCAGACTGCACACCGGTGTATCCAATGATGGCACTGATGAGAGAATCCAGACTTTGCCGTGTCCGGGGCGGAAATGAAACACCGTCATGTTATTGGCGACAGCCTTGAACGTCGGTGCTATTTCCCCCACCCGCGCTGAATTGCCCAACAGGGTCATCGGTTGGCCGTTGAGCGTTACCAAGCCGGTGCGTTGGGTTACTGGCGAAACCGCACAGCCGCCAACAAACAGAAGCAAGAGCGTCAAAGATGAGAGGATTGATATTCTGGTCAACGTCATACGTTCACTCCTAAAACTTTTCCTGACTGCCACGCCCCTATTATAGTCACGCACTGGGTAAATACCGAATTGCGTTTTTGGACCAAGTAATCGTTGGGCGGTTCATTTTCGGATATAGACACGATACAGCGTGACGATTTCCGATGATTGCGCATGCTGGCGGAAGGCGTGAAACCGCCCTTGGCGCAGTGGCCACAGGCTGTGTTTTCGCGAGGGGTTTTTTCCTCCTGCAACGCTGTGGAGACCTCTCAAAGGTGCCTTCGGAGCCTGTCCAGGTAATCGCCGCTTTCCCTAAGTTCGCCCCGCCTAATCTCAGAAAAAGCGCCCAATGCACTACATTCACCCCATGCGGATACCCAGAGATCGGAGCATCGCGTATGTGTCGGCACACGGAACGTCGAATGGTTTACAGATGTTGGGAATTTTTACGCGGTACTTAATGTTCGCATCAAACCCTTCGTGCGTTACCACGGTACATTCCTGGGAAACCGCATACGCGACCAACCAGCCGTCTGCGCTTCTGGCGAACTGGTCCTTGGCTGCGGCTGTAAATTGCTTTTGTTGCTGCACCCAGTTCATAATGTTTCTAAAAGCGTCCAGCGTTTCCGGATCATCCGCCTTTTTAAAGGCATCGGAAAAATCAATTGAAGCCCATTGGGCCAACGCGTCATTGCCTTGCGCCAGTTCATCAGCAATGCGGTCAATGCTGCACAACTGGCCGATTTTGGCCTTCTCAACCAAGCGTTGCCAGAATTGCGGCACTAAGTCGAATGCGTAATAACGCTGCGCAGCCTCGATGAACACATTGGCATCTAAAACGTAAATATCCTTCCTCATGGATGCCCACCGCTCCCCGGAAGCTGACTTACGAATTTATCATAGGTCTTTCCGCGCATACCCGTAAGTTCGTATGCCTCTGTGTAGAGCAACTTGCCCTCCCGTACTGCCTGGGCAACGGTAGTGCCGAAAAGCTCTCCAACGCGTACGTCCTGATTCAAATAGTAATCGCCGCCAGAGCCGCGTGGCTTTTTTCGTTCTGCCGAGAGGTAGTTCTCATAAAACGTGACAAACTCGTCCCGATGGATCAAGTTCATATCCAAAGCACGCCGTGCCGCAACAATTTCACTAACCTTGAATCGGCGCGCTAGAAACTGCCAGTGGTCGGAAACCCTTTGGGCCTGTCGCCACGCCGCTTTCAGTTGTTCGGCTGGGACGAGGAATTCCGCTGCCACTCGGTTGCATGCGCGTTCAGTCGCGTCCTGTGCCGGGGCCATTTGTCGCAGGTCGAATGCGGCACTGCTGCCGAACAGGATATGGGCGAGCTCATGGGCCAGCGTAAACATTTGTGCCGCTTTTCCGTCGGCTCCATTCAGGAAAACCAGTGGCGCATATTTGTCCACAAGGACAAACCCGCGGAACTCACCTGGATCAAGTTTTCGATGAGTATTATTGCCGACGATGCCATTGACAACGACCATGATTCCGGCCCGCTCTCCGGCGAGGCGCAGTTTCTGGAGAGCTTCCGTCCAGTTGGGGACGGCGGCAGCCCAATCGTCAGCAAAGCCCATGATTTGTCTTAATTTTCGGGCGAGGCGCTCCGGCGGTTCCGTGATCTTCGCGCAATTCACGAATTGCAGGGGTTCCCGATTTTCCTGGGTCATAAATTCCCGCATCCAATCCTGGCGGCGCTGCATGGCATATATCGTGTCGAGCAAACCGGGGCTGGGCTCGGACGGCACATCATCTCCAGTTGTGCGGAAATAGGGAATTGGAAGCGGTTCCCGTGGAGGCTCGTTGAGAAAAAAGTAGCCCAGTGGCGTGCGTGTTGCACTTGCCAGGGCTTCGAGCTGGCGCAGGGTGGGCGCTGCGATTCCATCAGCCCAATCATTGAGGCGCGGGAATTTGGGCAACAGGTCACGAATGGATTGCTTGGAGCGATCCAGCGCCCAGCGAAGAATACTTTCTTTAATGGCAATTCTGCTCAATTGACGACCTACCTAAAACGATGCGAACGAACAGTGGCCCGCATCTGATGTAAATTATACATTGCTACTTCCATCACGTCGCTTCAAAATTGCTTTGTGTTGGGGTCATCTTCCGCCTCAATCAATCGCACCGAGCTTCTCTCGTTAAATATCCAGATCGTTGCCACGTTCACTGGTGCAGTGCTTATGTAGCTCATGCCGTGCAACATCGCGGTGCCCAGCGAAGTTGGCTATTCATCCCGCCGCCGGTACCGCCAACGGCAGGATCCGCTGCGTCGCCTTGACGACTATTGGATATTTACCGACTGCTGATGAAGCGGGGCGGGAAGTACCGTAGTGCAGGCGTCCCGGCTGATTCTGTCGTGTTTCCCATGCAGGCAAGATGCCTGCGTTACGAAGGTCTATGCCAATTTATACCATAATATTTCTCGACGTGGAATAATTAGGAATATTTGGGTATACTTTTAAAAATGGATGAGATTACCAACCCATTTTCCCCCGGTGCCGGCTCGCGTCCCCCAGCTTTGGCCGGTCGCGAAGAAATCCTACGCCGAGCGCCTAATAAGCTTTCCGGAAATCGGCCCCCTTTCCGCAGCGGATACCGCCAAAGCCTTGCGCGAGCCGGCGTTAGCCGCGGGTGTGGCGTTTGACGAATATGCCTTGTCGGAAATTTTTAAATTGACGTCCGGTTATCCTTATTTCGTGCAGGAATGGGGATCCGAAGCGTGGATACAGGCTCTCCGCAGTCCCATTTCCTTGGATGTCATTAGTCGATGCACGCCGCGGATCATCACGCGACTGGATCGCAATTTCTTCCGCGTGCGCTATGATCGCCTCACGCCCGGGGAAAAGAATTTTCTGCGGGCCATGGCGGAATGCCGAAGTGCACCGATACGCACCGGCGACCTTGCCGAACTGCTGAAAGTAAGGGTTTCAACATTAGGGCCGTTGCGTTCAAAGCTGATAAAAAAGGGGATGATTTACAGTCCCGCGCACGGTGAACTGGCATACAGCGTTCCTCGGTTTGGCGATTTTATGAAACGCACTATGCCAAATCCTTTATATAGCGAAACCTGAAAATGGTGGTATCATCCAACGGCGTTGCTATACTTCTGGCGGGGCGGGGAATTTGGGCTGTTGTTTCATATGGAGTAACGGGTCATGGAATTACCTCATCGTGATCGCGGGGACAACGCACTGCCTCCCGGTGAACTACGCGACATTCGTCGGCGCTTACGCCTCATCGCCGGGCGGCATGATCTTGTGACGGTTATTGCCTGCGCCTTTGATCATCGCACGCGCATGTTGCCGTTTATTTATGCCGATACACGCATGGTGCCGGCGGGCATTCGGGCCATCGGCTCGGCTATGGTGGATTCGGGATTTGCCAAGACCCGCATCGTATTACAGCAGTGGAACAGAAATTTCAGCCCGGCCCGCATGCGGCTGGACGGACGGATTCCTGATCTTTTTATGATTTCAAGTATGGGTATGCACCTGGCACCCTGCCGGGAAATGATTCGTGATGCGCATCGCATGGATCCAGCACACAGGCCGCTTATCATCGCGGGTGGCTCGCTGAACGTGTATCAACCCTATGAAGTATTCGCTACGGGTCACCCTGCTATGGGCGGAGCCGATGTCGCGGTCACCGGCGAAGAATACGTTCTGTTAAGCCTCCTGGAAGTTCTGTTATCAATGCGCGGAAAGAGCGAATCCATGCGCTCGGCATTTGAACGCGCACGCGACAGTGGTGCTCTGCGGGGCATCCCCGGTTTGGTCTACCCCCGCTATGACCATGGGCAGTTTGCCGGAGAACTTGTTGATACCGGCGTGCAACGCCTGGTGATGGATCTCGACGAATTGCCCGATCCGGTACTGGGCTACCGACTTTTGGAAGCTCCGAGCCGCAGCCTGGAACTGGCACCGCAGGCGCTGCCGCCAAGTCGCGTGCGCCGGCTGACGCCGATCAGTTCTCTGGTGATGACATTTGGCTGCAAATTTGCCTGCCCGTACTGCCCAATCCCGGCTTATAACCAGCGGCAACACCGTGTAAAAAGTGGTGGGCGCATCGCCGAAGAAATGTGGCGGTTATACCGTGAATTCGGCCTGCGCTACTTTTTTGGTACCGATGATAATTTCTTCAACAACAAGACGCGCACACTGGAGATTGTCGAAACGTTGGCCCGGGCGGAATTTGAAGGCGTGCGACTGAACCGAAAGGCCCGCTGGTACACGGAAGTCACCGTGCACGACACATTGCTTATGAAGGAACATCTGCCGCTGGTACGTTCCGCCGGCTGCCGGGCACTTTGGCTGGGCGTGGAAGACATGACCGCAACGCTGGTGAAAAAGGGGCAAAGCGTCAACAAAACCACCGAAGCATTCCGCAGCCTGCGTGATGTGGGCATTTGCCCGATGCCGATGATGATGCACCACGATAGCCAACCGCTTTATACCCGTAACTCCGCTTATGGATTGCTGAATCAAATTAAGATTCTGCGGAAGGCCGGCGCGGTTTCCCTGCAAGTGTTGATGATGACGCCGTCGCCGGGCACAAAACTATACGATGGCACATTTACATCGGGTCAGGTTTTTGAAAGCGTGGCGGGCCGCAGTGTGCTGAATTATATGTACGACGGCAACTATGTAATCGCGTCGCTGCATCAGTACCCATGGAGAAAGCAGCTTAATCTCCTGGCCGGATATGCATACTTTTACAATCCAGTCTGGCTGATTGTGGCGCTTATTAACAGCCGCACCAAAGTATCGCTGAAGCCCGCCGGTATGCAGATTGTCGGCATGTTGGGATTGATTCAAACGATTCGCCGGACATTTGGCTGGGCGGTGCGCCTGCGCTTTGGCCACATCAAACGCCTGGCTCAACCGCCGGAAAGCCCCATCCCGATGCGCAGTATTGCCGGTGAGATCGCTTCCCATGACCTGGTTCAACTCGGCATCAACGCGCGGCACAAAGTCCCGGAACATGTGTAATTGCCGGTGGTTAAGGAGTTCCGGTTTTTTTCAACATTTCCGGAAACATCGCCCGCAGTTTTTCCACCTTGGGTAGCGCTACGCAGGCTATGTAGGGCTGTTGGGGGTTCAGCGCGGCATAATCCTGATGATAATCCTCCGCGGGATAAAAATTTTCCAATGGTTCAAGTGTGGTGACAATCGCCTCGGAAAAAATGCGGGCCGCATCGAGCTTTTGGATATACGCTGCCGCAACATCATGCTGTTGCTGGTTGCTGTAAAAAATCGCCGAGCGATATTGCGTACCGACATCATTGCCCTGCCGGTTTAATTCTGTGGGATCGTGCGTGACCACGAAAAAGATTTTCAGCAATTGGCCAAGCGTTAAAACCGCGGAATCAAAGGTGATCTTAATAACCTCAGCATGGCCCGTGCGACCGGTGCAAACCGCCCGATAATTGGCTGTATCAGCGGCACCGCCCGCATAACCTGAAACAACTTCCCGCACCCCGCGCAATTGCCGATACACCGCCTCCACGCACCAGAAGCACCCCCCGGCAAGTACCACAGATTGCGGCTCAGCGGTCGAAGGAATATCAATGGGTGAATCCGGAATGGCGCTGGCGTTCATATATCTGTGTCCTTAACGTTATACCTGATCCAAGCCGAAGGCGGTGTGTACGGCGCGCAGGGCGTTTTCGGCATCGGAGCGGCTTACCAGGCAACTGATGCGAATTTCGCTGGTGCTGATATTCTGAATATTGATTTTCTGATCCGCCAACGCCTTGAACATTGTGCCGGCAACACCGGTGGCCTGCTTCATTCCAACCCCCACCACGGATACCTTGGCCATATCTTTTTCATACCTGGCCGATCCGCCAAGTTCAGCCAGCAATTGCTCGGTCACCGGTTTAAGATCAGCGACATCACCATGCTCTACCGTGAAGCTGATGTTGGCCGTGCCATCATCAAGCACATTCTGGATAATATCATCGACGACAATATTGGCCTGCGCGATGGCGGTGAAAATTCTGGCGACGATGCCCGGACGATCCGGAATATTCTTCAGCGCCACACGCATAAGGTCTTTTTTTAATGCACAACCTGAAACGGCAATTTCTTCCATGGCCTTAGTCTCCGCGACGATCCAGGTTCCCGGGCGGTCGTGGCCGCTGTTACGGACATGGATCGGAACATTATATTTCTTGGCGAACTCCACCGCCCGCGTCTGCAGTACGCCCGCGCCGACGCTGGAAAGTTCCATCATTTCATCATAACTGATGCGGTCAATTTTCCGCGCTTTGGGCACAACGCGCGGGTCGGCGGTATATACGCCATCCACATCGGTGTAATTTTCACATACATCCGCTTTCAGCACCGCGCCCAGTGCCACCAATGAGGCGTTGCTGCCACCCCGGCCCAGGGTGGTGATATCGCCCTGCTCGGTGACTCCTTGAAAACCGGCAACAATGACAATTTTTCCGGCGTCAAGTTCGGTCATAATACGGCGTTTGTCAATTTCTCTGATGCGGGCCTTGCTGTGAACCGTATCGGTAATCAACCCAATCTGTCCGCCGGTAAAACTGATGGCTTCGTGCCCCTGGGCATGAATGGCCATGGCAATCAGGGCGATTGTGACCTGCTCACCGGTGGCCAGAAGTTGATCCATCTCCCGCTTAGGGGGATTGGGTGAAACCTGCCGGGCCAATTCAATAAGCTCATCGGTGGTATGGCCCATGGCCGAGACGACCACAACAACCTGATGCCCGGCGGCTTTTGCCGTAATTACTTTGCGCGCGGCATTATGAATTTTCTCCGCCGTGGCTACTGATGTGCCACCAAATTTCTGAACTACTATACCCATGCTCGTTTTCTCACGCTTGTGCAAACTCGCCAATTTATCCAAAAACGTCCAAAAACGCAAAAAAGGTGCGGGCGGTGTCAAGCCAAAGTTAAAATGTCCGCTACTTAACCAAAGTTAAAATGTCCTCACTGGCACTGGCCGGTCACGGAGGGTTTTGGGCAGCAGTCGGTGAGATCGGCTGATGATATTGCGTGGGTAATGGAGGCAAGAAGGTTGCGGCAGCCCCCCGCCGCATCTGGCCGCACGGGCTATTTTGATTGCGACCGGACGTTTCAACTATATGGCCATGCCCATGGTTTTTAGGCGGCGAATGGATTGATCACCAGGACACCGATGTCCGCAAAATCCGCGCCATTCCGCGTGACCAGCGTAAGCCGATGGGCGATGGCGGTGGCGGCGATCAGGGCATCGGCTGTTGGCCTTGGTCGTATTGCGACAAGGTGTCCCCACTCCATGGCTACGGCCTGATCGATCGGCAAAATTCGTTTTGCGTAATCCAGGCGAAGTTGATCCAGCCAACGGGCCAAACTTTGCCCTGGCGCCGGATCTTTGCGTTGCTTCATCGCCGCACCTTTGGCAATTTCGCCCAGCGTCAGTACGCTTAGAAAACAAGTCTCCGGATCCGCGCGTTTCAGCCAGCGAACCGCCGGTGGCGCGCCGCGCCGTGCTTCCGAGATAATGTTTGTGTCAATAAGATACATCAGAATTCCACGTCACGCGGCACATCGCGGGGGCGGTCGTTTATCGTATTGATAACATCGTCCGGCCAAGGCTCGCCGGCGAGTAAAAATTATGTAAAACTCGGCTTTTTATTTACCAGTGCGATGTAATCTTCATTTGAAAGCACCACGACATTGCGTTTGCCATGCACGGTAACCGTTTGGGGCCCTTCAGTTCCGGCCCGCCGCACCAGTTCGCTGAACTTCATTTTAGCAGTTTGTAATTGCCATTCCATAGCTACACTCCTGTCTGGTTAGTTTAGTGCTCTGTCACGTCTACAAATGAAGGTTGGCGTGACAGAGCACTGGTCAAAGTTATAATATACAAAAACTGAAAAGCATCCCACGAAATGGTGATATCCTATGGGCGCTGCTGGTACACGGTAAGAATGTAATCATCGACAAGGCTTCCGGTGTCGCCTTGAGAGAACTGAACATTAATCCGGCGGTCCGGAAAGTCCCGCCGAACTCGGCATTCCCACATGTCTCTGACAATCGTCCCTAAGTGTCGCAATATTTCCCTGGTGGGCGGATATTCTGAATTCAAAAACATATCCGCAACATGCAGATGGTTAATCATCTTTTCGGTTTCCGTCAGGTCTCCTTTGAACCGCGCCACCCAGTCATGGAAATTGGCGGGGTCCGGCGGGTTTACAAACACGCAATCCTCATAAACAACAAAATCAGGCCAAAATATTGCGGCATATCCGATGGCGTGGTCATAACGCCCTACACAGTCGATGAAACCCTCAAGGTCAATTCCTTTCCCGTCGTTCCATTGTCTGAGTTCCGGAATAAGCTCGTGGGCGTGCTGGTGCATGATTGTTCTCCAAACTACGGGGACATAGTTTACTGGACAGCTATGTCACAACGCTGGTCGGCGCGCAGACCGGCAGACTCACACGATATGTTTCATCCGCCTGTCGCTGCGCTTCAAATTTCAATTCCATAAATCGGGTAATAACGTCCATGTTGGTCAGTGTGTGCTGCGTGAGCGATTGGGCGCGAAAATTTCCCGCTCCGGCGAGAGCCATGGGAATTAAAAGCTGATCCGCTAAATGTTCGTCCACCGGCGCTCCGGCGGACAAATACCTCCGCACCTGATTACATACAGACTCCGCCACCGCTTCGGCCCCGCGCCCCTTCTCCCCAAAACTGGTGAAAATGGCTGTGACCGCAGCGGATTCGAGCTTGGCCACAACAGCGTTGCCCGGGCCGGAGCTGGCGCGGAAATCCTGAATGGTCAGGGATTCCATCGGCCAACCCAGGCGTTTATGCAGCACGGCCTTTTCGCGTTCGGCAATGCTCAAGGACAATCCGGACGTAAGTACAAGCGCGCAACGCGCAAGAATATCTCCGCGATCAGCCATTTCCAGCGGCTTTAGCGCGGCGCTTGGCGTAATATGGACCCTAAAACGCCCGCCGCCCGCCGGATAAAACCCCGGACGTTCCAGCGTAGCGGTTACCTGCGGCCCCATGCGATTGATCAGCGGCAAAAAGCTTTCCGCGAGAAAATCAAAAGGCGGCGCAAAGGCATTATGCGTACCGCCTTCCAAAGTAATATCCGATTCTGCCGCCGCCAGCATCAGCGGCGGCAGAATGGTTTGCAGGACCAACGTCGCGCTACCGGCGGTCCCGACTGCAAACGAATAAGCGCCGGGAAGGATTTTTCCCGGCTTAAATTCCACCTCCGCGCTTGCGGGCGTATTACCGGTGACCTGGGCATTGGAAATGCTCTGCGCCGCCTTAATTGCCGTAAGATGCTGCCGCAGCAATCCGGGCTTGGGTCGCTTGGCGCGGATATTGATGATGCGAAAGGCTTTGCCCGTCACCATCGAAAGCGATAGCGCCGTGCGCAGAATCTGCCCGCCCCCCTCACCCTGCGATCCATCGAGTTCAATGATCTTCATTTTTCACCTGCCGGATGTTTGTTAATCATCCGCCTTGTCCGCATCTTTAATAACAAATCTGGCACGCAATCGCGCAACTTCCGTAGCCAGGCCCGCCAATCGCACGCTGTTAATAACCTCGGAAAAATCCTTGTACGCCGCTGGTGCCTCATCCATGGGGTAGTTTCGACAATTCGTCAGGATATCCGCTTCATCAAAGCTGCGGTTGATTACCGCCTGATCGAATTCCCGAATCGCCGCTTTCCGCCCTTTTATCCGGCCCGCCCCGTGATTGACCGAATAGCAACTTTTCTCCGCGCCGGGCGCGGCGACCATCACGCTGGAGCCGGACTGCGGATCACCAGGCAATAAGATCGGATGGCCAGTATGTTCAAATGGTGTTCCCGCCAACGATGGGTGTCCCGCCGGCAGTGCCCGCGTGGCACCCTTGCGATGTACCCATGCGGATGCGGGGCTACATTGAATCAGTTTGCCATTAATCAATCGGACATCCGTTGGCTCCTGCCGGGCGATATTATGGCTGATGAAATAGACCAGCGACCCGATGGTTCCCGGTAAAACTTCCTGAAACGCCTCCAGTACCAGCGCATTAATCAGCAAGTGATTGATCGTGGCATAATTAGCCCCCAGGGCCATGTCGTCAAGATACGCATCGGCTTCCGGTGTTCCCAGCGGGGCATACACGAGTTCCTTATCTCCTGCGGGAAAGGGTGTACCCCATTTTGCAAATTGTGCCTGCAACGCGCGAAACTGAAAATTCGCCAACTGAAAACCAAAACCGCGACTGCCGCAGTGCGACAAGAAAGCGGCATGGCCATGGCGCAAACCAAAGCCGTCGGCAATATCTTGCTTCCCTTCGCGTACCTGCACAATTTCGCACTCACCAAAATGGTTGCCACCGCCATAAGAACCCAGTTGTGAAAATTTATCCGCCAAGCGGCTGCCGTGCATTGCGGTCAGACGGTCAAAGCGCTGGGCCAGTGCTTCAGGTGACCCATCATGCCCGAGGTGATGTGAATCTTCACAATGCAACGCCCAGTGCGTTGGAATCCCAAGCTGCTGCAAAGCCGATGGCGAGGCCCCTTCGAGTACCGCCTGCTTTCCCAAACTCGGGCCAACATAGCGGGATTTTGCCGCACTGCGCTGCCCGCGACCAGCTCCGGTTGGAACACGTTGGGTAATGGCCTGAATAATGGCCCGACGCGTTGGAGCATCCTTAAGCGCATCTTCCGGAATGTTGGTCTGCAGAAGACTCATGGAGCATTTAATATCCACACCCACGGGACCAGGATAAATATGTGTCGGAGATACCATCACGCAGCCGATGGGCGCACCATATCCGCAATGGGCATCCGGATTCAGCACCAGTTGTGTCACACCCGGCGCCGCGCGCGAATTCAGCGCCTGCTTAATACACAAAGCATCAAACGTGCGGCGAATTGTTTCTGTGCCAATAACGGTAATGGGCGTCAAATGTGCCTCACGGGCCGGCAAAATGGCTGTCGCTTCGCCCGTGGGTGTAAAAATGGTGCTGCCGCCGCTTGCAGTAGATTCCGAAATTGCAGTAGTGGACGTTTCCATGATGTCTATTACTCCTACGTTAAGGTCTATGATAATCGCAATTCGACCTTCAGGCCGAAATGGGTGTCTATTTCCTCGCCCCAAAAACCGCCGCTGTGACAAATATTGGCCAGACAATTCGGCCACGGCTTTTCAACCGCCCGGGTTCGAACCGGGAAATCCTCCGCTTGCGCGGAGCGCCTTTACCTGTAGTCCGGCCTGCATTCACAGCGGCGGGTTTTCATCAAGAGCGGCGACAAAGGTGATGAAACAGCGTGCTCTACCACTGAGCTACCGCCCCAATGCGTTGTTATGGAGCAGGTGGGAGTCGAACCCACGACCACGAGGTTACAATCCTGTAGTTTCATCGGCATTCGCCGCCCTTTTTTCAAATCAGCCTCCAACACGTTTCCTCCGGCCCCAATGGGCGGCCTGCATCCAACACAGACCGCCCATTTCCATCGGTCGCGGATATTTTTAAATCCGCTGGCCTTCAATTACCGCAACCCAATGCTCGGGATGCAAATCCCCGGATGCAAAGAGCCGGGCGACTTCAAATACCGCATCACTGAACCCACCGATATTCAAAATATCGGTACGCTCCATCGTCTGGCTGTTGGCGTTGGGAACCAGGTCGATGCAGATCATGCGAGCCTTGGGAATGCGCTTTTTAAGCGTATTCCATTGCCGCATGGTTTGAGTTGCCTGCCCGAGAGCCTTGGCATCAATCCACGACTGGTTATCTGAAATGTAGATAACCAAGTCCGCCCGGGTGCCACTGCGGTTTAGTTGCTGCAGCGGCGCGGAACAATTTGTTCCGCCTCCGCCGACAGCCGCCAGCCTTTCCGCATTGGTGGTCACGGTATCCCCGGCGTTTAATCGCAGAGGGACAACGTCTGTGGCGAACGGAATAACCGTCGCTGATGGGTTACGGCGAAGAATCGCAGCCGCGGCGAGAGCCGCAACATCCACACAACGTACAGCGCTGGTGGCACCTTTACGATAACCCGTGACCGGAGAAACCATGGAACCTGAAACATCCGGGCACACCACGACGCGCCCGGGAAATTCCGGCACGTTGCGCGTGGCGATTTCCATTGCGGCCTGCAATGCGGCGGCGATGGGCTGCGGCGCATTGGCCGTCATACGGTATGCCGCCAGAAGCTGATATGGCATGGCGCGCGCCGTGCGGATCAAATCAGCATCCGCGAGTTTCCGCGCCATTTCCAAAACCGCAACATCGTCTTTGAACACACCATGCCGAGCAAAGGTGTTCAAGTTCATCCGTGCTGACTGCCAGCTTGCGCGCTGTGCGACAACCCGCCACGCTTGTGCCGAGAGCTTCAGACTTGTAAGCATCTGAAAAGGCACGTCCGGAACCGCCCGGAGTGTATCGCGCTTGAAGGCTTCAAACTCTTGCACCAGCTCCGGCAAATCCGCAGCCACATATTCTCGGCCAATCAAATGCGCGTAGAGCGCCTTTCTGCTAACCGTGGCAGGCTTGGGATGAACCATCCGTATAATGTCCGCCAAGGATGGAGCATTTCCCAATGATCCGATGAACAAGGCTTCATCGGATCGTTGCTCCAGCCAGGTCTGCACCAGGCGTTTGGGCAGCGTACCCAATGACTTTCGACCAATCGCCCCGGAGCGCATAATCTGCACGAAGTTCCGCAGCATCTTCGGAGAGTCAATTACCCGGTCGAAAATTTCCGCCATCAATCCAGGCGAACGCACAGATAGCACGGCACACAAATATGCCGGCATATCCTTCATTGCGCCCTGCCGCCGGCAATAGAGGGCCGTTTTCGCAACAAATTCCGGTTCCACCGTCATTGCCAGCCGCTGGATTTCCGCAAGCTGCTTTTCAGCGGTGGCGTAAAACGTGGCATTGAAGCATCCGGTGGCAGCGTATTGAGCCAGTGCGTGTCGCGCGGAGAGCGCATAAGCCGGGGCACCTTCGCTGTTGGTGGTGTTGGTGCCAGGAAGCCAACGTCCAACCACCGATTGAAATAAACTTCTGTTGGCCATGATCAACTCCTTACGTCACGTTCGCTGCGTCGATGGTTTCACAAGAATCCTCGACGTGCGACAGTAATAAAAGCACATGGCGTGCCAGATAAAAAATATGAGCAGTAAAAATCATAAAGCCTTATACAGAAAATACTTACATATTTCTTGCGTATGGCGTGCCTGCGGCATAGTTTATCTTTTAGCATAAAGATTTATAATATTATCTATGGCAAACGTTAAAACAGTTGTCTTCAGCTTGCTTGGCCCGGTATTGGATTCCGGAGCCGGAGCGCGGCGGTGGGACCGGTGGCGGCCCAACGTGGCGCTGTGTCGGCATCCGGATTTACTGATTGATCAATTGGAACTGGTTTATCAAAAGCGCTACCAGAAATTGGCCGACCAAATCATTGCGGACATCGCCGGCGTATCACCCGAAACCGCGGTTCGTCTGCATCAGGTGGAATTTCGTGATCCGTGGGATTTTGAAGAGGTTTATACCGCCCTGCTGGATTTTTCCCGCCGCTGCACCTTCACACCGGAAGAGCAACAATATCTTGTGCATATCACCACCGGTACGCATGTGGCCCAGATCTGCCTGTTTCTATTAACCGAGGCGCGATATTTTCCCGCTAAACTGATTCAGACTTCACCTCCCGGCGGCCACCGCCCCGGCGAGGCCGGTGGGTACACCATTATTGATTTGGACTTGTCTAAATATGACAAATTGGCCTCGCGATTCCAGCAGGAGAAATCTGAAAGTCTGTCCTTTCTTAAACATGGTATTGAAACCCGCAACGTCGCTTTCAACGCACTGATTGAAAAAATTGAATATGTAGCGGTTAACAGCAAAGCCCCGCTGCTGCTGACGGGGCCGACCGGTGCGGGTAAAAGTCAGTTGGCGCGGCGAATTTATGAATTAAAAAAATCCCGACGACAAATGGACGGGCGTTTTGTTGAGGTAAACTGTGCGACCATTCGTGGTGACTCCGCAATGTCCGCCCTCTTCGGCCACACCAAAGGCGCGTTCACCGGTGCGGTTTCCAGCCGGCCCGGTCTGCTGCGGGCCGCGGATAAAGGCGTGCTTTTTCTTGATGAAATCGGAGAACTCGCCGCCGATGAACAGGCCATGCTGCTACGGGCGTTAGAGGAAAAGCGATTTCTGCCGGTGGGATCTGACAGCGAAGTGGAAAGTGACTTTCAACTACTGGCTGGAACCAACCGAGATCTTTCCATCAACGGAGATCGCCCGAAGTTTCGTGAGGATCTCCTGGCGCGCATTAATCTGTGGACGTTTCATCTGCTGGCGCTCAAGGATCGCCCGGAAGATATTGAACCGAACCTGGATTATGAACTGCAACAATTCGCCCGCCTCAACGGTAAGCAGATTACCTTCAACCGTGAAGCGCGGGAAGCCTTTCTTGCCTTCGCCACATCATCGGCGGCTTTATGGACACGCAATTTCCGCGACCTCAATGCCTGTCTGAATCGCATGGCCACGCTGGCCCCCGGCGCCCGCATTTCTCTTGAACTTGTGCAGGCGGAAATCAGCCATCTGAAACAATCCTGGCAAAGCACGCCCGACGACACGCAGCAGATAATACCGGAGCGCTATTTGTCGCCCGCGCAGTTGGCTGCTCTGGACCAATTTGACTACGCGCAACTCGCCGAAGTTTTAACCGTATGTGAACGCTCGGCAAATTTGTCTGAAGCAGGCCGGGAGCTATTTGCCATTTCTCGCCAGACCAAACGCGTGGCCAACGACGCTGACCGCCTGCGGAAATATCTGGCGCGATTTAACCTCGCTTGGACAGACATTCATAAGACCCGCGTAAGATAGCGCTTCAGGCCTGCAATTTCGCCATCCTCCGCGGCCCAAACGCCAACGCGACGTTCCTTAAATGCTGACTACAATTTAATTATAACCGGCGTAAATAATTCGTAAATCATATCCTATGAAAGTTATCAGACGGGGCCTGTGATAATTTCTGCAACGCAATGGCGACTCGGATAAACCGTACCAGACGGTTCAGGCGGTTGGTATTGTAGCGATTGAAGTCGTGCCGTTCATGGGAGAGTTTGGCCACGCGGAGCGGTTGGGTGGACGGGCACGATTTTAATCCGGAGTTTCGCCCCCAAAACGTGATTTTCGGAAGAGAATCCCCTTGATAGTATTGCGTTTGATGCGTTTTCGGGCTGTTTTTTGTCGGCAATGTGTACCCATGTAAATGACAATATTATGCTTGACATTAGATATTATTGTGTATATGATGTGGGCATGTATATCGAAGATGTTCCAAATCGCAACTCCCGCCCCGCCACGCTCGTGCGGGAATCGTCAC
>Ga0209012_1000909_pt1 | contig 35105 bp, 36 predicted proteins | sample RS3BMetagenome_FD_184735 | JGI IMG/M metagenome (GOLD analysis project Ga0209012, IMG submission 184735) | Ferric oxide microbial mat and aquatic microbial communities from Rainbow Spring, Yellowstone National Park, USA - RS3B (SPAdes) (version 3) ...
CCCCATCTTTGGCTACGAGCCAGTAACCATTGCCGTTTGGTTCCGCGGCCATACCCACGATCGGAGCGGCCAGTGGATGAGCTCCGGAGAGCCCAGTCAAGCCATCGCTGTAGGTGGAGCCAGCGAACTTTGCCCCGCCGAAGTTAAACACACCCCCATCTTTGGCTACGAGCCAGTAACCATTGCCGTTTGGTTCCGCGGCCATACCCACGATCGGAGCGGCCAGTGGATGAGCTCCGGAGAGCCCAGTCAGGCCGTCCGTGTAGGTGTTGCCCTCAAATGGCGCACTCCCGAAGTTAAAAATGCCCCCATCCTCAGCAGCGACGAGATAGCCCTTGCCGCCACTAGTTGCTGCGATTGCAGTGATGGGCCAGGCGGCCTTGACCTGGGTCTGCACGTGCCTGGGCCCAGGTTGGGTGAGCACTGGGGTTGTTGTTGCTGTGGTCGTGCTGGTGACCCCGATCCCGATCAGGCTTAATCCACCTGAAAGGGCGAGGGTTCCGAGCAATCTTACTGCCGTCTTTGGCGCCATGTCGATCCATCCTCCTTGTAGACGTATCAATGCGACTCCATATATGGATTAAAACGCCTACAGTGAGATGTATCGGAAACTTACGCGCGCTAACTTGAGCGTATGCACAGAAAGTAGTGTTATCCGATTGTGATAATCAGATTATGGTGGTTATAGCCGTTCGATACCAGGAAGATCTGGAGTAAGTGCTCCCAAAAATCACGAAAAGTGTCGGGATGACCCCATCAGAACGTTTTGGTTCCGTGGCGTGCCGATCAGATGGGGCCTTGATCGGATCAGGTTCAGCGGCTGCCGCAGGCCAAGAGCAGGATCGGCCTAAGCGAACGATCGATGCAAGGGTTCCACGCGGCGAGATCGTGTTGATCAACGGTGCTGTGGTAGCGGCTGGGCGCCGCGTCGATTGCCATCGCTCGCACCATCATCGTTGCGGCGCACAGCTGGGTGTTGGGTCAACGCCGAGTTCGACCTCGCCGAGTTCGACCTCGCCGAGTCGACGATCTTGGACGATGAAGACGGTTTGGCCGATAGTCGGTATGGATGTTGTCAGGCGAGCCCGATATCACAGGAGCCGTGTATCAGAGACGCCGTCGATCTAAGATCACCCAACAGCTCGCGTTGGTTGCTAGTGGATGGCCTATGCCGAGACCGTTGCTCGTTCGCGACGGGCCCACGATGGCACCCACCAGTTGGCGCGTCCAAAGAGTTGGATGAGTGCGGGAACGGCGATACCTCGAATCAAGGTCGCGTCCACCAGGATGCCAACCCCGAGGCCGGTTGCCAAGACGCGCAAATCGGTCAAGGGCGCGGAAGCAAGCGAGGCAAAGGCGAGGAAGAGGATGAGCGCAGCGCTGGTGACGAGCTTGCCGGTACGCGAGAGTCCGTTGACGACCGCTTGGCTGGTCGAATTGGTGACGTCGTACTCTTCACGTACCCTCGTCAAGATGAAGACCTCGTAGTCCATCGAGAGCCCAAAGAGGAAGGCGAAAATCGAGATCGGAATCCAGAAGGTGATCGCACCGGTCGCGGGAATCCCGAAGATGATGTGAGAGAGGTGCCCTGACTGCCAAAACCATGTGAGGATCCCAAAGGTCGCGGCCAGCGAGAAGAGGTTGACGACCACCGCCTTGATGGCCAAGACGACGCTCTTGAGGGCGCTGGAGAGCAACAGGAAGGTCAATATCGCGATGATCGCCAGCATGAGTGGTGTCTGACCGTAGATCGCGTGCGAGAAGTCTTGATCGTTGGGACCGAGTCCAGCGACGCCGATGATGGCGGGATCGTGGCTTGCGAGGGTGGTCACCGCGTCAACGGGCGCGAAATTGGCGGAGTTCACCGTCTCGACGTTCGGGATGGCGATGACGTCAGAGAGCCCCGATCGAGTGCCGGAGGACCCGGCGGGGAGTGCGGCACCGGTGATGCCAGTCGTGGTGCGAAGGCTATCGGCGACCTGGAGCGCCTGCTTGGGCTTGGCGATCACCTCCATGGGCGTCAAAACTCCTGGGGTATAGCCGGCATGGAGCAACGAACGATAGGCGATCGCAGCCGGCGTTGAGCTCGATTGGCTTTGGGCCTGGTCTTGGCCGAGGCGGATGCCAAAGACCGGCAGGGCAAAGACGACGATGAGGCCTCCAGCGATGATCAGCGCTGGCCACGGGTGGCCGGTGACGATCTCGCCGATCTTATGCCAGGTTGGAGAGCCTTGGCGTGCGACGCGTCGGTGTGGCCAATCCAGGCGATTGCCGATCAGTGAGAGCAGGACCGGGAGCAGTGTCAAGACGACGATGATGGAGATCACCGGGATCAAGACGCCGCCGATTCCGGTCGATCGAAGCAGTGGCACCGGGAGCACGATCAACGCCAGCAGGCCCACGCCAACGGTGACACCCGAGAGAGCGACCGATCGACCGGCGGTGGCCATCGACATGAGGATCGCCGCCTCGTTGTCGAGCCCCCGGCTCCGTTCCTCGCGCCAGCGGGTGACAATTAACAGTGAGTAGTCGATGGCGATACCCAGCCCGATGAGCGAGACTAAGAACTCAACGACAAAGGAGACTGAGGTGGCATAGCTCAGTGCAAGCAAGATCAAAAAGGTTGCCAGGATGGAGACCGAGGCGATCACTAGTGGGATGATGGCGAGCACCGATGCAAAAACGAAGGCGAGAATCAGGAGTGCACCGATACCGGCCACCGCGGTCTCGGCCAGGACGCCAAGCCCAGAGCTCTTGCCAGCAGCGGCGAGCTGTGACTCGCCGGTGAGGGCGACGCTAAGGTCGGGGAGTGATCGATGCAGGCTTGCGGTGATCTCATTGGGCACGTTGGATGGAGATAACGAGGTGGGCGGTCCCGTAAAGAGATAGACGACCTCGTGTCCTGCGTGCAGTAGGCCGAGATTGGGGGCGTTAAACGAGTCGACGAAGCGGATGCTCGGATATTGGCGGGCTGTGGCCGAGAGCGCATTCGCGACGGTAGCAGCGTTGGCTGAATCGACCCCAGAGATTGCCACGATGGCGGGTGCGTCCTGGCCGCCATTGCCGAAGTGGCGCAGGATTTTTTGGGATGCGACATAGGCGGGCTGCCCGGGGGTCGCGAAGTTGTAGCTGAGTCGGTTGACCACCTTCCCGGCGGCAAAGCCTCCGAAGAGGAAAACGATGACCCACAGTACGATCACGCTGCGGCGATGGGCCAAAACCTGGCGACCAGTCCGACTGAATAAATTGTTCGGGATCGAATTATTCATATCTGACTAATATAGCGGTATGGCGGAGCTATTAATGTACGTGCAATGAACATTGCCAAGAACGAGGAGCTACGACCCTTTGGGGAAAGTGTTGCGTTCATGCTCTCCATCCTTGGGGCCATGGAGACCCGAAGTTTTGGCGCGCTCATGGCATCACTCGGGCTCGAGCCGAGAAGTTTTGGGGTGCTGCGCGCGCTGGCTGACATCGGCCCAGTTACCCAGCATCACCTCTCGACGGCCGCCCATGTGCCAACGAGCTCCATGGTGGCCTTACTCGACGATCTCGAGGCTCAAGAGCTGATCAGTCGCCACCCACACCCCGAGGATCGTCGAGCCCACCAGGTGTCACTCACGCAACAGGGGCGCCACGTCATCGAGGAGGCGACCGCGTTGGCATGGAGCCATGAGGAGGCGATCACCCAACAGCTCACGCCCCTTGAGCGTCGCGCGTTGCTCGACGCGCTCTCGAAGGTCTATGCCAAGCTCAGCGGCGATCACTGATCGGTGTGCTCGTCGGTTGAGCGCCCAGAAGCTGGCGTCCAGTAGGTTCGCACCACGGGTTAGCGCCCACCGTCGGCCTTGATGGACAGACATTCTGGGCGCTAAGCTCGTCAACGAGTCGACCGTGAGCGATTGGGGGTACGTTTGGTGAAGTTCCTACACACGGGGGACTGGCAGATCGGCGAGACCTTCCAGTTTCTGGGTGAGCGATCGCTCTATCTCAAGGATGCACGGGTGAGCGCCATCGAGCGGATTGCAGAACTCGCCGTGCGGGAGGCGGTTGATTTCGTCGTCGTTGCTGGTGACGTCTTTGAGTTCTCACGCCCCGATCGCGTCTCGCTGCGGCGCCTTGTGGATGCGATGCGTCCGTATCCAGGTCCGTGGCTCCTGCTCCCTGGCAACCATGACCCAGCCACACCCCATGGTCTCTGGGACCAGATTCGCGAGCGTTCGATCTTTGGGTCCGAGGTGGTCTTCATGACCACGACGACCCCTATTGTTTTGGAGCGTTCCAAGACCGTCGTGCTACCAGCTCCGCTGCAGGCCCGTTATGCCGGCCGTGATCTGACTGAGGGTTTTGATACCGAGATCAGTCCACCAGGTTATTACCGTATCGGCGTCGCCCACGGCGCGGTGATGGGCATCCTGCCCGAAGCCGCAGAGGCCAACAACCCGATTGCGGCTGATCGAGCCGAACGCGGACGACTCGATTATCTCGCGCTCGGCGATTGGCACGGGTTTTATCGGGTGAATGAGCGCACGTACTACGCTGGAACGCCGGAGACCGATCGCTTCCGAGCTAACGACTCTGGGTCAGTCGCCATCGTGACCATTGCCCAGCCGGGGGCAACGCCAGTCGTTACCCAACATCGCATTGGTGAGTACACCTGGCATGAACGCAGCTTCAGCGTAGGGAGCCAGCTCGATCTCGCTGGGCTCGAAGGTGAACTAGCGACCTTTGGCGCCAAGGATGTTGTGAAGGTCACGTTGACGGGCTATGTTGACCTCGAGGGCGTTGGTGTGTTGAACCGGTTGGCCGAGGAGCTTCGCGCACGAGTGTTGGTGCTCGACTGGGATGGGGATGGCGTCGAGGTTGTACCAGCCGATGGAGAGCTGGCCTCGCTCGCGCTCCAAGGGGTCGGTGGGCTCATCCTTGAGCGTTTGTTTGCAATGCGGAGCAAGCTTGAGGCTGGGGTCTTTCGCCGTGCCGTGGTTGAGCTGTTGTCACTCGATGAGGAGGGATAGATGCGACTCGTCAGTGTAGAGCTCGAACGAGTGCGACGCTTTGTCAACCCGCTGACGCTTGGTGATTTTGGCGAGGGTATCAACCTGATCTATGGACCAAACGAGACCGGCAAGAGCACCGTACAGGCGGCGATCGGGGCGGCATTCCTCGAGAAGTACAGCGCCCAGGCCCCACAGCAGGACTTGGCCCCACGAGATCAGCCGGATGCGCGACCAAGGGTGCGGGTGACCTTCTCACACGATGGCGAGACCTACGAGCTTACCAAGGAGTTCTATCGTCGTGGCGGCACTTGTGTGCTGAGACAAGGATCGACGACGCTGACCGGCGAGGAGGCCGTCACTCGCCTGGTCGAGCTCTTTCGCTTTGAGGCGCCGTCGAGTCGGCTCATCAGCGAAGCACAGCTTGGCTTGCCAGGAGTCTTCTGGGTGCCACAGGGTAGCGCATTGGGCGTTGAAGCCGCGCTCGGTCATGCTCGGGGATACCTCGTGCGTGAGATCGGCGATGAGATCGGCTCGGCACGCGAGACGGCCGCGGATGAGGTGATCGATCGACTGCGCGATCGGCTGGCAGAGGTCGTGACGCCGACGGGTCGTGGGGGTCCGCTCGTTCAGGCACAACGCGATCTTGCCCAACGTGAGGCTGAGCTTGTTGACCTCGAACAGCGGCGTCAGGCCTCGCAGGATCTGCGAGACGAGCTCGAGCACATCGAGGCTGATCTGGCTAACCTGGAGTCCCAGCAGGTGGATGCCCATCTCAACGAAGAGATCGTAAATGGGGAGCGACGCCTTGGGGAGCTCCGCTCTGCCTCCGAGGCTCGGCGCCAAGCCGAGTCTGAACTGGCAAGAGTTGAGGATCGCATCAAGGATCTTAAGGAGCAGGTTGATCGTCTTGAACACGCGTTGGCTCAGCTCGATCTGAAGCAGTCCGAACTCGAGCGCGCCCAAGAAGCATTGGCCGAGTGTGAGGTCGAGCTAACCCACCACCGGCGAGCGCTCGTGGGCCTCAACACCAAAGCCAAGGCGTTCGAGATCCTTCAAGGAATGGTGCGCCTTGAGCGAGAGCACGCTAGTAACGTCGAGAGCCTCGAACGCATCCTGGCCCAGGAGAGCGAACTTCGTGCCAGGATTAACGACGTTGCCGAGCTCAACGGGCAGATCGAACACCTCAAGAAACAGCTGAGCGCTGCCGAGGTCCCAAGTGATGAGATCGTCACCGAGCTGACCGAGCTCACCGAGCGCTGTCGAGATCTCCAAAGCCAGCTCCAAGCGGCGAGCACACAGGTCATCGTCGAGATCGAGGAGGCTGGGCGCCTTCATATTGACGGCGAGGCACAGCTCTCGTCGGGTAGTCGATTGCTCGAAGATCAGATGACACTCGAATTTCCAGGGGTGGCGCGCATCTCGCTGATCCCTCAACAGCGTGCCTCAACCCTGCGTTTGGCGCTTAACGAAGCCGAGGCCGAGCTGGACCATCGGTTAGCAGCGCTTGGTGTTGGTGACGTTGGCGAGCTACGGCGTCGCGAGCGTGATCGCTATGAGCTCGTCACCGAGCTCGAGAGTCGCAAACGTGAGCTGGCACGACTCGTCGGCGACGGTGACGGGCCAGAGGCAGAGTTAGACGAGCTGACCCGTCAACGGGCGGCGTTAACGGAGCGCGAAGAGGTGCTTGCCTCCGAGAAACTGCTGCTCGCTGAGGAACTCGAACAGGCCCCAGAGGCTGCCAAGTTGTCTCACGAGCAGGCCGAACAGCTCCCGAGCGAAATCGCCTCGAATGAGGCGATCATCGTGAAACTCGAAGAGGAGCGGCGACGCCTTGACAGCGTCAGGCTTACAGCCCAAGAGGCACGACGTTGGCTGATAGAGTCCATTGACCGTGATGGCGGTGCACAAGGCATCGAGGAGCGTCGCCGTACGTTGGACGAGCTCGAAAGCGACCGGCAACGTCATCAAGCGATGATTGCGACGATAGCAGCGAGTATGGGTGGTGACGATCTCACAACCATCGAAGCCCACATCGAGGAGCTCCGCGCGCGCCTTGCACGCCACCTCGATGGGCTTCGCCATACGCGCGAGCGCCGCGGCGAACTCATCGGTCAGATCCGAGGTGATGCCTTCTCTGAGGAGGAGTACGCGGCTCAGCGGCTCGCCCGTGATCGTGCAAAGACCCTGGTGGCTGCCCTCGAAGAGCGCAGCCAGGCCTTGAAAACACTCATCGACATAGCCGAAGGTATCGTCGCTGACGTCCAAGGGGAGTTGACGAGACCGTTAAAGGACCGGCTGGCCTCCTATGCCAACCAGCTCTTTGCTATCCCAGCCATCGCAGCCGATGCTGCGAGCGTGGAGCTTGATGAGACCTTCACCCCGCGAAGACTCGAACGTGCAGGCGTCCTAGAGCCGGTTGCCCAACTTTCGTTTGGGACTAGGGAGCAGATGGCCCTCTTGACGCGTCTCGGGGTCGCTGACCTCATGGCTGATCGTGGCGTCCCCGTCTTCTTAATGCTCGACGATGCCATGCTCAATGCCGATGGTGTCCGCCTCGCTCGGCTCAAGGCCATTCTCATGACGGCGGCGAGACGCTACCAGATCATCATCTTCACCTGTCGACCCGAGCTGTTCTCGGACCTGGTCGTGTCCCAGACGATCGACCTGATGGCGGCTACTCGACGCTCCTGAGGTAGACGATTTCTCCATCGTCGGTGGTGTCCATACGTTGAAAGCCATTGTGCGCTAAGACGTGTTGGGAGGCCAGGTTGGTCGGCTCGGTAGTGGCGCGAACGACCGCCACCTCGGGAGCCGCGATGCACAGTTGAACCAAGAGGGCGACGGCCAACGAGGCGTAACCACGCCCTCGCTGGGACCCGACGATGCCATACCCTATCTCGACGGTCTCGTTGACGGGCATGCCGTGGAAGCCGGCGCCCCCCACGAGGAGGCCCGACGCCAGGCTGACGTGGTAGTGGCACCATGGCTGGGTCTCGGCGTGATTGGCGCTGCCATGGGCAACAAAGCGATCGCCATCCGACGGATAATCGCTGGCCCAGTGGGCAAGCCGGCGGCCATCAATGATGGCGCGACACTCGTCGATGTCGAGCGGCGTTAGATGGATCGTCGGCGTGGTGAGCGCCGACCCAAGCGGACGCACCACGTCAACCGCCAGGTCGAGGGGGTTGGTCAATGGGTCAATCACTTGAAGGTGAGGACGGTGATGGTCCCGAGCAGGAAGAGTCCGCTACCAACGACGTAGAGCAACGCCTTGGTCACACTGCGCTTGAACGGCTTCTTGACGTAGTCGTCGATGATGGTGCGCAGACCGTTACCACCGTGGAGAAGCCCCAACACCAAGAGCCACCAGTCAAAGAGCTTCCACCAAGGATTTTCCCATCGCTTGGCGACAAAACTCACCGTGGTGTGGGTGACGTCGTTCTCGATGTGCATGATGTACATGTGGATCAGCGCCAGGAAGAAGAGGATGATCCCGGAGATCCGCATGAAGAACCATGCCCATGTCTCAAAGTTCTGGCGTGAGCTCCGCTGCCCCCGCCTCTGTCCTCGCGTCAATGCGGCAGCCATCAGTGTGCTCCTAGAAAGAACGGCTTAACGATGAACCAACCACCGATGATGGTCAACACGATCGCAAGCGACAACATGAAATTAAACACGCCCTTTTCGTTTTTGATGACACCGGGCCAGAAGTCGATCATGATCACTCGGAGCCCGTTGAGCGCGTGGAAGAGCAGCGCGAACAGCAGGCCGACCTCAAAGAGTCGCAGGAGGATATTCCCATAGAGTTGGTGGATCGCGTTGTAGACATGTGGGTCGTTCAGTGTCGAGACGTCCACGATGTGCAACAACAGGAACAGAAACACCAAGAAGCCAGTGACTCGGTGCAAGACGAAGGCCCACTGGCCACTCTTGCCCTTATAGACCGTTGCTCCTTTGCTCACCGGACCCTCCTCACCCAGCGATTCCCCCACATGGTGGTGGAGAAAACATAGACTGCAAACCCAACGATGCCAAGGGCGATGACCCCTAGCGCTGTCGCAAAGATAATTTGTGCCGTACTCACAAGGGCTACGCTAGCAAGAAATCAGTCGTCTTCAGAAATCGGCGCCGAAGATTTCTAGGATTTTGCGATTGTGGTGCCACGAAAGTACGGGGCGAGGACGTCGGCGAGGACGACACTGCCATCCGGCTGGCGGTTCACCTCGAGGATGGCGGCGATCACCCTTGGCCATGCGAGCGCCGATCCGTTGACGGTGTAGACGTAGTTGACATCGCCGGTGCTTGTACGGTAACGGATGTTCGCGCGACGAGCCTGGTAGTCGGTGAACACACTGACCGAGCTCACCTCAAGCCACTTGTCGGTGCCGGGAGAATAGACCTCGAGGTCGAAGGTGCGTGCCGATGACTGACCGAGATCGCCGGTGCACAGATCGAGGACACGGTAGGTGAGACCGAGCCCTTGGAGTAGGAGCTCCGCTTGGCGGAGGACCTCCAAGAAGACCTCGTGCCCCTGGTCTGGCGTGCAGTAGGCGAGCAGCTCTACCTTGTCGAACTCATGGAGGCGCAGCAGCCCTCTGGTGTCGCGGCCTGCGGCTCCGGCCTCGCGACGAAAACACGGGGTGTAAGCGGCAAAACGTAGGGGAAGCTCGGCCTCATCGAGGATCTCGTTGCGTCCGAGTGATGTGAGCGGCACCTCGGCTGTGGGGATGAGGTAGAGGTCATCACGTTCCACCGCGTAGGCCTCGTCGGCGAACTTGGGGAGGTGCCCGGTGGCCTGCATGGTCTCGCGCTTGACCAGGGTTGGTGGGTGAATCTCCTCAAACGTCTCGGTGTGGGTGTCAAGGGCGAGACTGGTCAGCGAGCGCAGCAGCCGCGCACCCGGACCGCGAAACATGGAAAACATCGCCCCAGAGATCTTCGTCGCCCGCTCGAAGTCGAGAATACCGAGGTCAGCACCGGTCTCCCAGTGAGGGACCCGCTGGTAGTCCTCGAACACGGGGAGCTCGAAATCGTCGACGCCGCAATGGCCCCCGGCTAGCGACCAGTAGCGCACGATGCGGTTGTCACGTTCATCCTCCCCGATCGGTGCCTCTTTGGCGGGGAGATTTGGGGTGACCAGCCAGAGGGCGTCGCGGGCTTCAGTAAGGGCGTTCGCCTTTGTCTCGAGCTCCTTGACGCGCTCACCGAGTGAACGAGACTCCTCTTGGGCCTGGTTGGCCTCATCGATCTGGCCGGCTCGGCGAAGCTCGCCGACGGTTTTTGAGAGCTGGTTGATTTTGGCTCGAGCCCCATCGCGTTCCGAGAGCGCCTGGCGCAGTTCGGTGTCGAGTCCCAAGAGCTCCTCGACCTGGTCGGCGGGTACGTTGCGGGTCCCGAGAAGCTTGGTGACGCGCTCGGGGTTCTCTCGAAGAATTCGCAGATCGATCATAGACTCTCTAGGCTAGTACCCATATGAACGATGCAATCGAGGTGAATGAGCTCACCGTCACCTACGGCGATGCCGTCGCGGTCGATCGGGTGTCGCTGGTGGTCGGTTTTGGCGAGGTGCTTGGCCTGCTTGGACCCAACGGTGCTGGTAAGACCTCGACGCTTGAGACGATCGAGGGCTATCGCCGCCCCAACGGTGGGACCGTGCGGGTGTTGGGTATTGACCCGGCAGCCAAGCAAGCCCAACTCGCCCGGCAGATGGGTGTCATGCTCCAAGAGGGTGGTATCCCCTCGCGGATGACGACCAAGGCGGCGCTGGGGCTCTATGCGAAGTTTTATGATGACCCAGAACCCATCGATACGCTGGTTGAGCGCCTTGACCTGCATCGGGTGCTCAAAACCCCCTATCGCAGGCTGTCAGGGGGCGAGAAGCAGCGGCTGTCGCTGGCGTTGGCGTTGATCGGCCGCCCTCGGGTTCTGCTGCTCGATGAACCGACGGCCGGCGTCGATCCCGAAGGCAAGGCAGCTATCAGGGAGCTCATCGCCGAGCTGCGAGCCTCGTCGGTGGCGATTTTGATGACGGGACACGAACTCGAAGAGATCGATCGAATGGTCGATCGGGTGTTGGTGATCGACCGAGGGACACAGCGAGCGCTCGGCTCCCCAGCCGAGCTTCGCCAGCGTTTTGGGGGTGAGGGGATCGAGTTCTCTGCCAAAGGTGCGCTCGATCTCGGCCAGCTCGCGAGCCGGCTCGGTGTCGCCGTACGAGCCGTTCGCCCTGACCGTTACCGCGTCGAGGCAGAGGCCACCACCGAGCTGCTTGGACGACTGGTTGAGGTGCTTGGCGAATTGGGAATCGAGGCCAACGAGGTAGCCACGGTGACCGCTTCGCTGGAGGAGATCTACCTGTCGTTGATCGGATCAGCTACCCAAACCGAAGCTAATGACCCGCAGGTAGCCTCTCGAGGGCACGCAAGCGCACCGCCGCCATCGGCGACCCAGGGTGTGGTGTCAAAGGCTGGTGGATCCGGTGCCAATGACCTAGAGCCAACGTCAAGGAGAGATGATCATGGCTAAACCGATGCTCGCACAAGCCGCCTCTGAGGTCAAGATGACCTTACAACAGGGTGAGGCTGCCCTGTTGACGCTGGTGATTCCCGTCCTTGGGCTCCTCGTGTTTGGTTCGGTGAAGTTTTTGCCCGTTCCAGCCGGGGTGCCCAGCCGGGTGAACTTCATCTTGGCTGGCGCGATCGCCTTTGGCATCATGGCCTCGGGTATGGTCTCACAGTCAATCACGGTTGCCTTTGACCGCAACTACGGCGTGCTCAAGCGCCTTGGCGTGACGCCACTTGGTCGTCGGGGGATCATCGGGGCCAAGCTCGCCCAGGTGGTGGTCCTTGAGATCATCCAACTCATCGTCTTGGTGGTGATTGGATCGCTCATGGGTTATCACCCCGAGGGCAACCCGCTCATCTTCATCCTCGGTTGGATGCTTGCTACCTCAGCGTTTACCGGTCTTGGGCTCCTGATCGGGGGGACGCTCAAAGCCGAGCTTGTCCTCGGCCTCTCGACGCTCTTGTGGTTGGTGCTACTCGGGCTTGGGTCAATGGCGGTACCCTTGACGAGCCTTCCGGGATGGCTGGCCCACATCGCTGAGTTTTTGCCGGCGGCTGGCGCTGCCGAACTCATCCTTCATGGCCTCGCGGCGTCTGGACCGGTGCCGTTGTGGGCCGTCGTCAACCTCGTGGTGTGGGGTATTGGTGCACCGCTCGTCGCCGTACGGCTCTTTCGATGGAGCTGATGAGACCCACGTGGCCATCGATTGCGCGAAGCGATCGTGGTGACGGTAGCATTAATTACCAATGAAGCAAAGCCTGCAACGACTGCAGCGGTCGGTTACCGTTTCACCGGCGCTGTTTCGCCGGATATCGTATGCCACGTTGATCTTTTGTGCGGTGATTATCGTGACTGGTGGCATCGTGCGGCTCACGCAGTCGGGACTTGGCTGTCCGACCTGGCCAGATTGCACGACCGGCCACTTCACTTCGTCGTTTAACTACCATCCGATGATCGAGTTTGTGAACCGAGTCGTCACCTTCTTTGCGGCCCTCGGGATGAGCGTGACGGCGGTCTTTGCGTTCTTTCGCAAGCCTTTTCGCAAAGACATCATGTGGCTCTCCCTCGGATTGTTGATCGAGGTTGTCGCCGAGAGCGTGCTCGGTGGCATCACCGTTCTCGAGAAGTTGGCTCCTCCCTACGTGATGGCGCATTTTGTCCTCGCGATCATCGTGTTGTGGAACTCGTTGGTCCTCTACAAACACGCCATCTCAGCCGCTGGTAAAGCCAAGCCGGTCGTTGGACAGGAGATCGTCTGGCTCGGCCGGCTGATGTTTGTGAACCTCGGCGCGGTGATCCTCGTTGGTACCGCGGTGGCCGGGACCGGCCCATATTCGGGATCTCCGATCTCGAGTCGGTTGCCGTTCAACCTGCGGCAGGTCGCTTACCTGCATGCGGATTTCGCCATAATCCTAGTCGCGTTGATATTGGCCAACCTGTTCCTGTTGCACCAGGCTCGCGCCCCTGAGATCGTGCAGCGACGAGCGCGCCTGTTGCTGTGGATGGGAGCCATTCAGGCGATCATCGGCTATACCACCTACTTCTCCGGCCTCCCGGCTGTGCTGATTGGGATCCATATTGCCGGTGCGACGCTGACCTGGATCGCGATGACCTGGTATTACCTATCGCTCTTTCATGTCTCCCGCGAGGCCCGTGGTGAGGCGAGCAAGCGAGTTGCACAGCCAAGTTCTCTCCCGGGTCCATCGTACGCCTCGTAGTACCCCGATAGAATCGGGTATGGGAGGTCTGCATTCGATTGCCAACAGCACCATTACTGTCACCAACTGAAGAGCAACAAGAAGCGACACGCACCGAGGAGAGCTGGGTGACCATCCTCTGGGACGATCCGGTCAACCTTATCCCGTATGTGATTTACGTACTCCAGACGCTCTTTGCCTTCTCGAAGGTGAAGGCGACGGAGTTGACGATGCAGGTCCATCGTGACGGAAAGGCGATCGTTGCGGCGGGCGCTCGTGAAGACATGGAGAACAACGTTGCAAGCCTTCATCGCTATGGTCTTTGGGCGACGGTGGGTAGGGCGTGAAAGAGCCATTCTCAAGAGAGGGTGACACCGTCGTCATCTCGCTTGCCGAGCCCCAACGTGATGTCACCAAACAGTCGATGTTGTTGGTTGCACAGATCGCTGCCGCAGGGGGTCAGGAGGCCTGGCGGCTTTCACCTCCGATGTATGATGACCCACTGCTCGAGGCTGAAGAGGCGGTGAAGGGCGGTGAAAGCGGTGTTGGAGATATCGTGACCCGGTTGCGCATGGGCGAAGGTATGCTCGACGAGCCGACGCTGAGCCTGCGCGAATCCGATGAGCTCGCCACCCTCTTGAACTACTGCCGGCTGGTACTCTCCGAGGCTCAGACCTCGATCAGCGAGGCCAATCTCACGCCGAAATTCGCGGAGGACCTCTATAACTTCTTGGGCTATTTGCTCAGCTCCTTGCTCGAGGCCCTCTCAAGCGGCCTCGATTAGCACGGCACCCAAAGGCCAGCCTTTGCGGCAGTAACCACTGAGGCAATGAGCTGGCAACCGACGCGCCAGTAACCACAGCGCCAGTGTCGACTCGCGTGTGCTGGCAACCGTCCAAGTCGTCGGTGGCCGGCGCCGTAACGGGAAGCGTCCGGTTCGGGTGTCATCAACTCCCTCCAGGGCGTGCTCGTCGACGAGGTGGCCCGGTATCGACCTCGCCCAACCAGAACCGCACCGAGTCCAGCCAGCGAGTTGCTTCTCGTGATAAGCCAGGTTGGATTGCGCGGTTGGAATTGGCGTTTGGATTCGATGCTGGAAGGATCGCTGGACCGTCACATGGTGATGATCAGCTTGCCAGTCGTTGCTCTACTGGCAAGATCTTGTTGGGCTTGTGCCAGTGCGTCGAGAGGGTAGCGACCACCGATATCGATGGTCAAAACACCGGAGGCGATGTCGGCAAAAAGCGTGGTAGCGCGTGCAAGCAGCTCCTCACGAGTCGCAATGTAGTGCACCAACGATGGCCGGGTGACGTAGATCGAACCAGCCGCGTTGAGTCGTTGGAGATCAAAGGGTGGAACTTGGCCACTGGCTGCACCATAGAGCACCAGCATTCCACGCGGTCGCAGCGAGGCGAGGCTAGCCTCAAAGGTCGTCTTCCCAACCCCGTCGTAGACCACGGATGCGCCGCCGAGTTGGTGGGCAACGTCTTCGAAGTGGTCGTAGTCGACCGAATAGGTTGCGCCGTTGTTGGTGGCTCGTTCAGCCTTCTCGGGCGCCGAGCTGGTGGCGATGACGGTCGCATGATGCTTGTGACTTGCCAACTGGACCAACAGTGAGCCGACCCCTCCTGCGGCAGCATGCACAACCGCGACCTGACCTTCCTTGAGAGGAAAGCAGCTTTCGGTCAAGAACTGGGCGGTCATGCCCTGGAGCATGGCCGCGGCTGCCAGATCGAAGGAGATATCGTTGGGTAGTTTCACGGCTCGTTGGGCTGGCACGACCGCATGTTCGGCGAAGCTGCCCATGACGTTGGTGTAGGCAACACGATCACCGACGACGAACTCGGTTACTCCTTCACCGATGTCGATCACCTCTCCGGCACCCTCGTTGCCGAGGACGAAGGGTAGCTGTTGGGGATAGACCCCTTCACGGTGATAGATGTCGATGAAGTTCACCCCGGCCGCGCGCATTCTCAGTTTGATATCACCTGGGCCAGGGTGGACATCGGCAATATCCGTGAACAGGAGTTTTTCGGGACCTCCGTGAGACTCGACGACGACTGCCTTCATAATAACCTCCAGTTGGTAGGGTGAGTAGCTAGGTGCTAGTGGCTCGCAACCGTGACTGAACCAATCCAGTCTGACCCAATCCAGTCTGACCCAATCCAATCCGATATGGTCAACAGCGCACGACCGTACGCTGTTGTCGGTGCGAGTCGTCTCAGTACAGGTTGTAGCCGACGAGCAAGCTCACTATCTTGTAGCGTAGCTTAGTGGCATAAGGGGTGTGGATCATTGAGGCAGGCGACGATCGTCGGGGCGGGAATCGTGGGTTTGGCCTGCGGGTGGCACCTGCAGGAGCGCGGATATGAGGTGCGGGTTATCGATCGCGGTTTAGATGTCGCGGCCGGTTCGAGCTGGGGCAATGCCGGTTGGCTCTCACCCGCCTTGGCGATTCCTCTGAACGAACCGTCCCTGGTCACCAGCGGGATTACGTCGCTCGCAAAGGCCGACTCGCCACTCTATGTTCCGGTTCGGTTCGACGTCGAGCTCTGGAGATTCCTGGCGCTGTTTGTCAGCCAATGTACCCGCACGGCCTTCGCTCAGATGATGGCAAAGCTCGCCGTCTTGAACGCCGGGGCGCTTGGGGCCTACGATGAACTGGGTGTGTCGGTAGATGAACCGACGATCACGGCGCCGATCCTCGCTGGCTTTCGCAGCCGTGAGGAGGCACAAGGGTTGTTGACCGAGTTCGAGCTTATCCGCACCGCTGGTGGAACACTGGAGTACGACCTGCTGACCGGTGATGAGGCCCGCGAGCGTTCACGACTGCTTTCAGGGGCCATCGAGGTGGTGATCGACATCCACGATCAGCGCTATATCGATCCGAACGCCTACACCCACGCACTCGCTGAGGCGTTACGTGCCCGGGGTGCTACCTTTGTCATGGGACAGGAGGTGACCGAGGTGGTTGGCGATTCCCGAGAGGTGCGGGTGCTCACCCAGGGTGGGGCCGAAGCGTTTCGCTCCGACGTTGCCGTCGTGGCGACCGGGGCTTGGGCAAACCGACTTGGACGTCAACTTGGGGTTCGGATCCCGGTGCGTGCGGGCCGTGGCTACTCGATGGTCTGTGACACCGTAGAACCCCCGACGACGCCGATCTATTTTCCGGCCGCGCGCGTCGCGTGCACCCCGATCGATCAGGGGTTACGGGTCGCCGGAACCATGGAGTTTCGTGGTCCAGACGATCCACTCGATCCTCGACGACTGGAGGCCATCGTGCGATCGAGTCGAGAACTGTTAGACGGTGTTGATTTTGACAACTCCCGTCACCGTTGGGTGGGCCCCCGGCCGGTGAGTGCGGATGGATTGCCCTTGATCGGGGTGACCGCACAGCCAGGGGTTTACTTCGCTGGGGGACACGGGATGTGGGGGATTACCCAGGGCCCGATCACTGGCCGCCTGTTGGCTCAGGCGATCGATGCTGGTGAGGTTGGGCCCGAACTTCGGCCCTTCGACCCTCTGCGTTCGATGCAGCGACCGCAGGTACCGATGATCGCGAAGTGGCCAAGGCTCGGCTCAAAGTCGTAAGTCTCTCCGATGCGGGCAAAGAACGTATCGAGTTCTGATTGCGGGATCTCTCGAACCGCTCCACACTCCTGGCAATAGAGGTGATAGTGAGAGTTGTCGGCGAGGTGATAGATCGCCTTTCCATGACCCAAGTGGATGTGGACGATCACACCAGCGCTCTGGAGCGTATCCAGGGTTCGATACACGGTAGCCAGATGGACGGAGGGGTCCTGGGCCTGCACGGCGTTGGTGACCTCCTCGGCGGTCAGATGACCCCCCGCCTGTACGAGGGCGGTTACGATGTGACGACGTGGGCCGGTGATGCGATGTCCCGTAGCCGCGAGTTGGGCTAGGACCTCGTCGATGCGCTCATTCTCGTGGGAGATCAAGTCGGTATCCAACACCGCGGATGGTGGTCAAAACGGTGGGGCTGTTCGGGTCTGGTTCGATCTTGTTCCTGAGTCGCTTGATGTGGACGTCGAGGGTCTTGGTGTCTCCGTAGTAGTCATGCCCCCATACTCGATCGACCAGAACGTCGCGGGTGAGTACCTTGCCAGGGTTGCGTAAAAACAGGATGAGGAGCTCGAACTCCTTGGGAGGCAGCTTGACCTCGTTATCGCCGACGACAACCTGATGTCGGTCGATGTAGGCGGTAATGCCTTGAAACCGGAGTACCTCTTCGTCGGTGCGAGGGCGATCAGAGCTCTCTGTTGTGCGACGCAACAGGGCACGAATCCGGGCGATGAGTTCGGCCATCCTAAAGGGCTTGGTGACGTAGTCGTCGGCCCCGAGCTCAAGGCCCAAGACGGTGTCGAGTTCGGTGGAGCGGGCGGTGACGATGATGATCGGAACCTTTGACTCCTTGCGGATCTGGCGACACACGTCGAGGCCAGAGATCTTGGGCAACATGACGTCGAGCAAGATGCAGTCCGGCTGGGTCTCGTGGAACAGGTCGAGTGCGCGTTGTCCATCGGTGGCGACGATGGGCTCAAAACCCTCCCGGCTCAATCCGAGAGTCATGGCATCGACGAAGCTCTCCTCGTCTTCGGCGATGAGGATACGCTCTTTGTCCGTGCTCATGAGCTAACCCGTGGAAGCGAGATCGTAAAGGTCGTTCCGACTCCTTCGGTGGAGGTGACGTCGATGGTGCCCTGATGGTTCTCTATCACATGTCTCACTATAGAGAGTCCGAGTCCCGTGCCACCCGTTGCTCGGGAGCGGTCGGCGTCAACGCGATAGAATCGTTCGAAGATGCGGGTCAGGTCCCGGGCTGGAATACCGATTCCGTGATCGGAGATGATGGCCTCGACCTTGGATTGGACAACCCTGATGGTGAGCTTGACCTCGGTCGATGGCTCCGAGTACTTGATGGCGTTGTCGACGAGGTTCGAGATCGCCGAGCTCAGTTGCCAACGATCGCCACTGACGAGGGGTTGCTCGGCGCTGAACTCGACCACCAGGTCGATGCCGCGGGCCTCAGCACCCAGGCGATAACGGTCGACGCATTCGGAGGCGACCTCATTGAGGTTGACCTCGTGGATCTGGTGGAGCTCGGTCTCTTCGAGCTTGGAGAGGTCCAACAGATCGGTGACGAGGCGTGCCAACCGATCGCCCTCGTCGAGGATACGCCGTGACAGCCTCAGCACCGTGGCCGGGTCGCTCTCCTGGCTCAAGGCATCGGCGAGCAGCACAATACCTCCAACCGGGGTTTTGAGCTCGTGTGAGACGTTGGCAACGAAGTCACGCCGTACCTCCTCCAATCGCTTTCGTTCGGTGATGTTTTCAACGGTGATGATGAAAGGAGGGTGCGGATCGCTACCAAGGGGGGTGGTGACCAGCTGAAAGTAGCTCTTTGGAGGTCCGAAGACCTCGAGGGTTTGGGTCCGGTAGAGCTCAAGACGAGCATCGTGTTTGAGTGCCGAAATGGCGCGTTCCAGGAGGATTCGTTCGGCAAACCCGCCGGTCGGAATCTTGTCGGCGTAGTCCGAATAGACCGTTCGGTAGTCGGCGTCGACCAAGACCACACCGATGGAGAGGCTCGCGGCTGCTCGTTTCCATAGATGAACGATCTCGACGTATTCGCCCTCAGCATTTCCCACGGCTTGACGTTCCTCCACCACTTCATCCTAGGTCGGGCGTCGAGCTGACGACGTAGGTTTGTTGGCTAACAAAGAATTTACTAGAATGACATTAAAAGCATTGCAAAGGGATGATATGCTAAGAATCTCCACGGAAGGAGCAACAGATGGCATGGATGCTTGGAAACGTAACGCTCACCCCCGATCCCTCGGCCCTACCTGGTGGATCGGTGATCCAACAGCTCGCCAATGGGATCGGGGGGTGGGCGCTGATTTTGGCCCTCATTGGTCTCATCATCGGCGCGGCGACCTGGGCGCTTGGTGCGCATAGCCAGAACTACCAACAGTCGTACTTTGGCCGCCGGGCCGTGCTCGCGGCAGGGGCAGCGGCCCTCATCATCGGTGCAGCCCCTGCCATCATCAACTTCTTCTTTCACCTTGGGCTTGGCGTGTGAGTCAAATGGTCGGATCGATCCTGGGCGGCCCCGTCGACGGGATCGCCCATGCTATCATCACCTACCTGATCGACGCGCTCGCCGGTTTTGCCGGCCACCTCTTCACCGGGGCACTCAGTTGGTTCCTGGGTGAGATCGTGTCGTTGCTCGGAGCCGCTGATCGGCTCGACATCTCGGCATCGGCGATGCTCGGTGTCTATCGGGACCAGGTCGAGTTGCTCAGCCTCGTGCTGCTCCCGGCGTTCTTGATCGGGGTGATCATGGCGTTGTGGCGCCAAAGCATCGGTGGTCTCATCGAACTGGTGGCACGCGTTCCGGTGGCTGTCTGTGCCGTTGTGCTCGCTCCGACGCTGACCAGTGATTTGGCCAACGTCGTGGATGCACTGGCTCGTGCACCGCTCGGCGACCTTGGGGAGTTGCCACGGCTCGCGCTGTTGTTCTCGTGGGGGCGAGCCATCCCTGGGGTTGGCCCTATCGTGGCGGGCATCCTCGCTGGATTGGCCCTGATCGGTGCCGTAGCGCTCTTTCTCGAGCTGTTGATGCGTGACGCTGGGATCTATCTCACGCTAGCGCTGTTCCCGCTCGCGTCGCTTGGGATCGTGCTCTCGATCGGGCGTCACTGGTTTGCCAACGCCGTCCGATCGCTCTTTGGGTTGGTGATCGCCAAGCTGATCCTCGCGATCGGTGTGGGCCTTGGGGCATCGCTGCTGGTGGAGGCCACGAGCGCATCAGCGCCGTCGCGGCTGCTCTCGTTGGCGTTGTCGGGGGTGGCACTGCTGTTGGTCGTCTGTTTCGCGCCGATCGCGATCTTGCGCTCGGTCGCCTTCTCCGAGGTCGTGGCCATGGAGGCGTTCTCGAGTGCTCGCTCGATGGCGATGGCGCGCCTTGGCGGGTTAGCTGATCAGGGGTACATGGCCCAAATGGTGCTCGCGGCTCCCTGGGCAAAGGAGCGAGCATCGACGCCCCCACAGTACCAGGGGCATCCGGTGCCCACTGCGATCGCCGAGCTCGCCAAGCGGGACCCGTGGGTTGATGAGTTTCTCAACGGTTACAAGCGCAAAGGAGCAGGGAGTTGACACCACACGACACTGGTGAGGACCGAAGTGAGCTGGTCTACTTTGGGACGCCGGCCTCGGGCACGCGGATGCTGGGCCTCTCGATGGCCACCGTGGCCAAGATCGCCTCGGTGGTGTTGGGGGCGATGGCCGTCATCGGCCTTGCCAGCGGGGTTGTGCGGCTCGTGATTGCGATCGTGCTGCTCGTAGCGCTGCTGGCGTCACTCTGGGCGACGATGGTAGTACATGTGCACCCACTCGCGTGGGTCAAGATGTGGCTTAGCTCCCGATTGGCTCGGCGATCGCGGGGTGTTACCTTAGAGGGGCAGTTTCTGATGAGCCGGGGTACGCGCCAGCTGGTCGGTGGACTCTATGTCCTGGGGGAGACGCCTACCTTGTTGCTGCGCGCGCAACGAGATGAGGCGAGCGCATGGTCCGAGCTCTTGAATGAGGTGTCCAATCGATTGATCAGCCATGGGGAGGTGGTCGTGCGTAGCGCTATTTTGCCCCAGACGCTCGTCGAAGACCTCAGGAGCTGTTCGGCAGCCTATCGTAGGCTCGCACTTGGAAGCTACCAGATCGCCACCACGATGTTGGTGGTGGCTCCCCCTGGAGCTCCGAGGGCGCGACGGGTCGCGATGGCGCGAGCGATCACAGGTTTGGCAGCGCTTGGTCACTCCGATCGCCTCACCCTTGTGGCGCCCGAGGTGCCGAGCCAGCTTATCGACGATGCCTGTGGCAATCTGAGTGCGACGTTCTCGACCGATGGCACCACGATAGATGAGCGTGTCGACATGCTCATCGGTGCCGAGTTCGCGGCATCGATGTATGTGGTGACCGGTTGGCCCGGCCGTAGTATCGATCCACGGATGTTGCTGGCACTCTTTGGGCCGGGACCTCCGAGCCGGGTGGTCTCGATCATCATCAGGCCGATCGAGACCGCTCGTGCCCAGCGACACGTGGCTCGACATCGAACGGAGATGGTGGCCGACCGTCGGCTTCGCCGCGAGCGTGGGTATCTGGATCGAGCCCGAGACGACTATCGGGAGGCGACGGCCCAGACGCAAGAGGAGGATCTCTTGGCTGGCTATCGGCTCTGTCGCTATCAGCTCATCGTGGCACTGTTGGCGCCCAGTCCCAGTCAACTGGTGGCGAGTCGTGCCGCGCTCGAAACGCTGGCCGCCAGCGCTCAGTTGCGGCTCAAAGTTGGCCTTGGCGAGCAACGCGCACTCTTCGAGCGGGCGTTGCTTGGAGTAAATGGATGGAGCTAAGAGAATGGAGCTGAGCTACCAGGACACCACGCGGACGCTGGGTTGGTTACCGCTGCTGGCATCGAGTCCGCTTCCGCCGACGCGCGTTCGCCCGGTGGGTCTCTCCCAGCTCGGTGGGGTGCTGTGTTTCGATCCGTTTGAGCTCTATCATGTCGGTTATCTCACCAGCCCCAACCTGTTGGTTTTGGGTGAGATTGGAAGGGGTAAGAGCGCTTTTGTGAAGACCCTGTTGGTGCGGGAGCCATCGGCAACCTCATCGATACTGATCCTCGACCCTAAGGGGGAGTACCAGTCGGCCGCCGAGGTGCTCGGAGCTCGTCGGTTGACGCTGGCCGAAGGGACGGGGCTCGACCCGTTTGCCGGCGTCGACGGCTCCAGGCGGATCCTTGGTGGGGTTATGGTGAGCCTGTTTCGGGTGCTCTATGATCGTTCGCCGTTGCCGCTTGAATATCGTCTCCTTCACGAACTCGTCGACGCCTTGCTTGACGCGCCAGCTTCGATCACCCTTGGCCGCCTCGTCGAGCTCGTCGAGGTCCATCGATCAGGTGCACACGTGGATCCGGAGGGGATCCGGCTTCGTCGCGAACTCCACGCTCAGCTCATGCGTCTCATCGACGGTGACCTCGCAGGGATCTTTGGTGTAACTGGTGCAGGGGTCGCCCTCGAGCGTCGGGTCGTCGTCGATCTACGATCGCTCGGGGATCGCCGACTCACCGGTTTTGCGATCAGCTGTCTCCTGCGGGCTCGTATCGCTCAGTTCGCTCGATCCGAGGTCGGATCTGGCTTCGTGGTGATCGACGAGGCCTGGTCAGTACTCCAACACAGCGATTCGGTGCGTGAGATGCGTGAGTTGTTCAAACTGGCACGAAGCTATGGAGCCTCGGTGATCGCGGTGACGCACCGTCTTTCTGACCTCGATGCTGAGTCCGCTGAGCTGGTCAAGGATGTGGAAACGAGGGTGATCTTTCGTCAACCGAGAGAGGAGCTCGACCACATCGCCACGATGCTAGGGCTCCCCAGAGCGCTCACCGAGTGTATCGCGACCCTGGGTCGCGGAGAGGCGCTCTGGTCGATCGGAACGCATCAGTTTCTGGTGACCCACCGCCTCATCGACGGCGAGCATGAACTCGTCGACACCGATCGTGCAATGCGAGCCTGAGGTGGAGATCGTCGGTCTCATCGCCATCGCGGCGGTCGTCGTTGCCCTCGGGCGATTCGAGCGCGCGGGTGCGAATCACCCGCGCGGACCTCACACCCGACCCCAACGAATCCGGACCGAGCCAAAGCTTCGGTTGCGCGTTGGCAGCCTGCAGAGGGTGCGGGGCCCACGCTTGCAGGTTCGCCTCTCCGGGAGGCGTCAGGTCAGCATCGACGATGAGCACTCGCTCTTGGTGGTTGGACCAACTCGCAGCGGCAAGACCACGCGGGTCGTGCTCCCGAACTTGTGCTCATTTCCGGGGTCCTTGGTGGCCACCTCGGTCAAGACTGATCTCCTCACCCCGTCAGTGCTTGAGGCTCGCAAGCAACGAGGACGGGTGGTCATCATCGGCGATCGGGCACTGGCGACGCATCGCTGGGATCTGGTCTGTGAGGCCATCAACGAGCGAGAGGCGAATGCCATGGCGCACGCGCTCGTCCTAGCCCAACCCGGCTTCGCCTTGACGAGTGGGGATACCCAATTCTGGTACCAACTCGCGGAGCCGATCGTCGCCGCGCTCTTGCGGTCAGCGGCGCTCACCGGTGCTGGGATGCTCGCGGGAATCGATGACCCAGGCGAGCTCTATCGAAGCCTCGTCGCCCATGGCGAACAGCGGTTGGCCAACGGAGTGCTCGCTGCCTGTGGACTCGAGGAGCGCCAGCGTGACTCGGTGCTCCTGACGGCGCGCGGGTTGGTCAACCCGTTGGCCAACGTTGAGACAACCTTGCCACCGATTCGCGTGTCCGAGCTCATCGATGGTCCACCGAGTGCAACCTTCCTCATAGCGAGTACCGCCAACCAGGAGCTGTTTTCGCTGCTGTTCGCCGTACTGTTATCACGGATCGTCGCTGTCGCCCTTGAGCGGCGTCGCATGGAGCCGCTCCTTGTCTGCCTCGACGAGTTGGCGAACCTCGCCCCCATCCCCAATCTCGATCGGCTGGCCGCGGTCGGGGTGGGACAGGGTGTGCGACTGATCTCGATTGTCCAAGATCTTTCCCAGCTCGAGCACCGCTATGGGCGAGGTGCCAACTCGATCATCAACAACCATGCCAGCAAGCTCTTTCTCAGCCCAACGGCAGACCCCATCACCCGTGCCTACCTGCGCGATATCGCACCTGAGTCACTCGGCTCTCGTCAACCGCTGCTCATGGAGGGGTCGAGTTCGATGAGCCGACTTTGGGTTCGCGGACAAACGAGAACTTAGGTTGATCCAAGCCGTGCCGATGGAACCACCATGGATGATCATGTAGTCAATGTGGGCCTTATCGAAGAGCTTCTCGATCAGCTCGATCACGAGTTGAGCGAGATGAGCACGTTGATGACCCACAACGTCGATGAAGAGCTGGCTACCCGTGCAGTCAGGCTGCAGGCTACCATCGACCGGTTGGTTCAAGCGGTCGAGGAGTCGCAACCGGAGCCAGGGGCGTTTCGGAGTCGTTACCAACAGTTGGTGACCAAGGCCAATGTGGTGATGGTCGGTTGCTTTTGGCGTTCGATGGTCGTCGCCAATCTGATGCGTGACCTCGGCCTCGATATCGGTCTATACCGAGGCGATGGTGATATTGAGCTGCTCAAGCCTGAGTCGGTGAGTCACCGCGCATGAGCGGATCCCTCTCAATCGCACTGTCGGGGCTCGATGCCGCCCAGACCGGTCTTGACACCGTCAGCGAGAACATCTCGAATTCGAGTACCCCAGGGTATCTCAAGGAGACAGCCTCGCTTGTCAATCAGCAGATACCAGGGGATGCGATCGGCAACGGCGTGAGCGTCGCTGGAGTTCTGCAATCTACCAATAGCTTCAGTCGCCAACTCGAACTCTCGGCAAATGGATCCCAAAGCTATGCAAACCAATTGCAATCGCTCTTAACGAGCGCCCAAGCGTCGTTCAATGAGCCGAGCTCGAGTGGCATCGCCGAACAGCTCAACACGATGTACAACGACTTCTCGGCTCTCGCTGACAACCCTACCCAACCTGCGAGCTACGACCAGGTTGTGGCGTCGGCCCAAAACGTCGTCACCGCCATCAACCAGGCGGCCCAGAACCTCACCGACGTCTACAACCAGGCATCGAGCAGTGCAAGTACCCTGGTAACCACCATCAACTCGCAGTTACAAGACGTCGCCTCACTCAACACCCAGATCGCCAGCACATCAACAACGCCAGGGGCATCCAACACCCTGGTCGACAAACAAAATGAAGTGATAGACCAGTTAGCAAGCGAGTTAGGCGTTACCTCGATCCCCGGCAATGCTGGGCAGACGACATTGTTGATCGGGGGGGTTGCCCTGGTCCAGGGTGGGCAGGCATCAGCCATTCAGTTCAACCCTGCGAGCAATCCCATCTCGACATCGACCACAGCAGGTAACTTTCATCCTGCGACGATCACCCTCGCGTCGTCAGGTACGCAGGTTCCGGTCACCAACGGCACACTCGGTGCGACCTTGACCGTCATGAACGCAAAGCTGCCCGCCTATGGTGGCTACCTCAATGGCGTCGTTAACAATCTCAACTCGACCGTGAACGCAACGCTCAAAAATGGCACGAGTGAAAGCAAAAAAACTAACCCACCACAGTCTGCTGCCCTCTTCACGCCGTCAACGTCGAGTGCAACTACCCCGTCAATATCGGGCATGAACGCTTCAACCATCACCGTCAACCCTGTCGTTGTGGCTAGCCCGTCCACCACGATTGCGGCATCACCTAGCAGTGGCTACATCGCAGGTGACGGATCAAACGCACAAGCGATAGCAGATCAACAGACCAGCACCACCGGCGTGATCGCCAACTGGGCTACGTCGGTGGCCCAGGTCGGTCTCGATGTGCAAAACGCCAGTGCGCTGGCGACGAGCGCGACCAACACCTATAACCAGGCATACAGTGCCGAGCAATCGGTGTCGGGGGTTTCGGTGAACTCACAGCTCGTCAATCTGGTCAACTATCAGCAGATGTACCAGGCTTCGGCCAAGGTGATCTCAACGGTTGCCGCGACGCTGCAGTCACTGATCCAAGACGTGTAAAGAAAGGAAGGTCCGTCGATGTCGATGATCCCATCACAGATGAGCTTGAGCGCACTCATGTCGAGCTCGCTTGATCAGTATCAGACGCAGTTGTCCGAAATGGAACAGACGCTCTCTAGTGGCAACAACATCAACCAGCCCTCAGACAACCCCTCCGGGGTGGCAAACCTCATCAACGTGAATGCGTCGTTGTCGGCCTACAACCAGTATCAAAGCAATATCACGGCTGGTCAAACGGTCGCCTCGCTGGCCAATGCCTCGATGACCCAAGCGGTGAACATCGTCCAACAGATCTCAAGTGTTCTCATCCAAGCCGGTAACCCTGGGGTGACCAAAGAAAACGCTCAGGGCCTGGCGAGCCAGATTAAGGGCTTAGAGCAATCTCTGCTTGGGGTTGCCAACACCACCTATCTTGGCCAGGCGATCTTCGCTGGAACACAAGGTGGGACAAGCGCCTACAACCAGGATTCCACCACTGGAGCGGTCACCTATCAAGGCAACACCACGGCACCGAGCGTGGCTGCTGCTCCTAATATCAACCTCCCGACAAGTCTCACCAATCCTTTCGATGCACCACTACAGGGCGCAGGCACAGGCATCTTCGCCGCCATCAACCAGGCGATTACGGATCTCACCAATGGGTCTAACATCCCCGCTGCCTCAACGAGCGACCTTAGCGCCGTCCAGTCTGGCCTGAGCGCCCTCGAGGACCAAGCTGCCCAGGCTGGGGTGAACGACGCACAGTTTCAGGTGATGAGCCAACAGGTAACCGGTGCGGTCACCCAGGCACAGAGCGAGGTTGGAACGATCCAAAACGCTAACGTTGCCCAACTCGCCACCCAATATCAGCAAGAGCTCAACAACTATCAGGTGGCACTCTATGCGACCTCACAGTTGAATCAGCCCACCCTTGCTCACTATCTTTAGTGCGCCGTAGCAGACTTGGCCAGGCCTCGCTTGGTGCTGGCTTCACAGTTTGCGTTCGTGTGGTTTGTACCAGTCCGTAATCGTCCAGTCCCGTCGTCAGTCCAGTTTTGAGGAGGATCAATGAGTCAAGTAACCGAGGACACCACCCGCACCCAGCGGGTCCTGAGTCTGCCGCTGAGCTTTCCCATCGGCTTGCCGGGTTTTGAGGGGCATCACAGCTTCGTGCTCGGAGCACTTGGACCGGCCTATGGCCCCTACCTTGGTCTTCGTTCAACTCAGGAGGGTGGGCCGAGCTTTGTGATCGCGCAGCCCAGTGAGCTCGGCATTGAGATGGCCGTCGATATCGATGACTTTCACCAGTCGCTGCTTAGCATCAAGGATGCCAGCGAGGTACTGGTCATGCTCATTGCAACACTCGATGATGTCGGCGGCAACCCGACGGTGAACACGCAAGCACCGCTGGTGATCAACGTCACAAACTGGAGGTGTGCTCAAATTCTCCAAGGCAACCAGGCCTACAGCATGCACCAGGAAGTCGATGTCCCACTCCGCGACAACGCCAGGATACCAGCCCAAGACGACGCCTAATGATGCGACAACGATGCCGACCAGCTTAACGTTGTCGAGCCGTCAATCCTTATCGTTGGGCGACCGATGACCCTCTTGTGAGGTGGGATCAGTTGTTGGAGCCAGCTTTTCGGCTGACTGGGCGGCGCTACGGTTCGACGCCTGCAGTGCATCGAAGATCTCTTGGCGATGGACATCAACATCACGAGGAGCCTCAATACCGACGCGAACCTGGTCGCGGTGAACATCTAGGATCGTGATGACGATGTCGTTGCCGATCACGATACTCTGACTGGCCTTTCTGGTTAGAACCAGCACCGCGCCTCCTTGCGCCCGAAGGCGTCTGCCGCAGAGAACCTTCCAAGAAGGATCGCTGCATTCCCATCACTGCTAGGGCTAGCTTATCACGCTCCACCTCATCGACGCCTGAAATCCTTCGAAATTCCTTAGCAATCGTTGAACCGTTTGCGTGGTCGTTTGACTTGTCTGAGTGACGGGTGATGGCGTGGCTCGTGTGGGGGCAATTTGTTCAACGGATGTTGACATAAAGATCGGATGCTTGTGCGCCGAAGCTAGCGAGGGAAGAAAGGAAGGCCTGATGCCTCGGGACGAGCTGAGTGAGGAGCTACGCGAGTTCCTGATCGAATCCTTTGAAAACCTGGATCGCACCGAGCAGGACCTCGTAGGCATCGACGTCCGAGCCGACAATCACGAGGTGCTCGCGGCAACCTTTCGCACCCTTCATTCCATCAAGGGTGCCTGTGGTTTTTTTGAGCTCGCGCATTTGACGACGCTGGCCCACGAGGGCGAGAGCCTGTTGTCGGTATTACGTGATGAACCGGCGCTGCTCGACGACCTGATCGTTCAAGTGCTGCTCGATCTCATCGATGGGGTCCGCCGTTACCTGGGGGTGATAGAGGAGACCGGTGCTGATGGTGACAACCTCGAGACTGAACTCTGTGCATCACTGAGAGCCGTGCGCGATAACCTGACGCACCCTGGCGGCAACGCCCAGCCAGCGCGAGGGCCGACAAATGTAACAGAGGAGGTTCGTCTCGCTCCAAATATCGTGGTCTTCGCACCGACTGAGACCGCAGCCGAACAGGCACCACCAAAGCCCTCTGCCAACACGTCACATGTCAACCTCCTCGATCAGGCGATTCGTGTTGACGTCTCACTCCTTGATCGTCTTGTCAACCTCGTCGGTGAGCTGGTGCTCGTGCGCAACCGTACCGTGCAGATCGATAGCGTGCTTGGTGATCAGGACCTCAGCGCTGCCGTGCAGCGGCTGAACCTGATCACGTCAGAGCTTCAGGAGCAGGTGATGCAGACGAGAATGCAACCGATGGAGTCGCTTTTTGCCAAACTGCCCAGGCTGGTGCGCGATCTGGCGCGCTCGTTGGGCAAGGAGGTCCGACTCACGACCACCGGTGGCGATACCGAACTCGATCGCGGCATCCTCGAAGCCATTCGTGATCCACTGGTGCATCTGCTCCGCAACTCAGTCGACCACGGCATCGAGGAGGCCGAGGAGCGTCGCCGTCTTGGTAAAGACCCAACCGGACAGATTGCGATCAGCGCAAGCCACGAAGGTGGATCGGTGATCATCACCATCGTCGACGACGGCGCAGGCATCGACCCCACCGCCATCGGCGAGCGAGCGCTAAGACTCGGGCTGGTTTCGTCAGAGGCGCTCGCTGCCCTGGGAGATCGAGAGAGGATCGAACTGATCTTTCTACCAGGATTTTCGACCTCCGAAGAGGTCACCAGCGTCTCTGGACGAGGGGTGGGTATGGATGTCGTGCGCACCAACATCGAGCGTGTGAGCGGCAGTATCGAGGTGACCTCGGAGTCGGGGAGGGGTACCACCATCGTTTTGCGGATCCCGCTGACGCTGGCCATCATCCCCTCATTGATGCTTCTCGTCGCTGGTCAGCGGTTTGCGCTGCCACAACTCTCGGTGGTCGAGCTATTGCGACTGGAGCGAGAGTCGATGGCTGATGAACTTGCCTTTGTCGGCGAGACGTTGTTCCTCCGACGTCATCACCAGCTCCTGCCGGTTGTCGATCTGGGAGCCTTGCTGGAGGTTGAAACCCGGCGGTCAAGGTCCGAGTTGGACCTGGTCACCATCGTGGTTGTCCACATCAATGGCCGCGAGTTTGGTTTGTTGGTCGATCGTGTGGTCGATACCCAGGAGATCGTGGTTAAGCCGTTGGATAGCTTCATCCAGTCCGCTCAAGTCTACGCCGGGGCAACCATCCTCGGTGATGGCTCGGTGGCCATGATCCTCGATCTTGGAGGTATCGCCAGCCGTTCCCTGCTCGCCCTTGAGGAGATGACGATGGTCGACGAATCGATCGACGAGGGTCCAGCGGCCGATTCCGAGACGGTGCTGTTGGTTGATGGTGGTGATGCTGGGTTGGTGGCCATCCCCATCTACGAGATCGAACGGATTGAAGAGATCGCCGCCAACGAGGTCCAACTACTCGCGGGTCGGCCCGTGGTTCCCTATCGTGACGATATCGTCGAGCTCGTCACCGTCTCCGAGTTGCTCGGTGGGTCAGGCGAGCTGTCACGGGTGGGACCGCTTCGTTTCTTGGTGCCGAGTTTTGGTGTCACCAATCGGGTTGTTGTGATCCATGAGATCGTGGACATCACCATGATCGAGGGGCTCAGATCAGGATCCACCATACTCGGTGGCAAGATTGTCCAGGTGCTCTCCCTTGCGGAGCTCCTGGTAGCCGAGATGGGAGGCGAGTGTGAGCGAGTCTGAACAGTTGTGTACGTTCTTGATTGGCGAGTATCGGTGCGCGCTACCGGTGCAAAGCGTGCTTGAGGTTCTTGCCCAACAGCAGCTTGCCCCTGTGCCACTGGCTCCGCCGGTCGTTGCTGGTCTGTTGAATCTTCGTGGGCAGATTCTGACGGTACTCGACCTGCGCCGCATCATAATTGACCCAACCGAGTCGCTCGCACCAGAGCCCATGACGATCGTGTTAGATCGCCAAGGACAGCCGGTGGCGCTGTTGGTTGATGCGATCGGTGATGTCCTTCGCTGTGAGCGCGACCAGTTGCTTGAGTCTCCCGAGACTATCGACCCCCGGTTGCGGGAGGTGACGATGGCGATCATTCACCAAGAGGATGTGATCACGTTAGTGCTCGATCCGGTGGCCATCATCCATGTCGGCGAGGACCTGTCGCGCTCGTTTGTCGTTGGTTGCGCCTGATGGCGAGGGTGCTCATCGCGGATGACTCGACGGTAATTCGCGCTCGGGTCGCCTCGTGGATTGAGGAGGAGCCAGGTCTCGACCTGGTCGGTCAGGCGGAGAACGGGCTGCGCTGCCTCGAACTCTTTGGACGGCTTCAGCCGGATGTGGTCGTCCTCGACGTCGAGATGCCTGACCTTGATGGCCTCGCCACACTGCGCCGGATTCGCGCCGCCGACCCACAGGTGCCGGTGATCATGTTCTCAGCACTCACTGAATCAGGCAGTCGTACGACCGTGGCTGCGATGCTCGCTGGCGCTACCGACTGTGTTCCAAAGCCACGATCCCTAAGTGACGAGCAAGAGACACGACGCACGCTCGTGTCGCGCATCCGTTGCCTAACAGACCTTGATCCGCCACCAGCGACAAACCGCCAAGAGACGATCGTTGATCGTCTCGAAGAACCGCATGCTCGCGAATCTCCAGATCTGATCGCGGTCGCTTCCTCGACCGGAGGACCTGGTGCTCTCAGCGAGTTCTTGACGGCGCTTGGACACATTCGACAGCCGGTAGTGATTGTCCAGCACATGCAGGCAGGCTTTCTCAGCCTGTTGGTCGACCAGCTGGCTCACATACTCGGTGCTGACGTCGCTATTGGTCGCCACGGCGAGGTCCTTGGGCCGGAGGTAATCCGCTTTGCACCTGAAGGCGTTCATCTTCAGGTCCACCCGCATCCAAGGGGTTTTAGGCTCGGCCACTGGAACGGCCCTATGGTCAACTCCTGTCGACCGGCCGCCGACGTTCTGTTCGCATCGGTCGCTGCCAGCGCACACCGACCGGTGGCGGTTGTGCTCTCCGGTATGGGGATCGATGGACTCGCCGGCGCCCAGCGAATTGTTGCCAGCGGAGGCATCGTGGCTGCGCAAGACCGAGCGACCTCGGCGGTTTGGGGCATGCCTGGCGCCATCGTTGGGATAGGAATTGCCCGCTTGGTCGGGTCCCCGACGCGACTTGGCGGACGTGTTCGTATGTTGGCTGAGCCACAACGTCGGGTAAGTGTGTAGAGGGCATGATGCCGATTGCCTCCGCAAGCTACGAACTCCTCGCTGACTTCCTGAGGGCCGAGATAGGCCTTCAGCTCGGAGATGGCCGACGCTATCTGGTTGAACATCGCCTCAACCCGCTGATCATTCGGTCGGGATGCGATGACCTCGAAGAGCTGGTGACTCGACTCGTGATGCGGCAAGATCCGGAGCTTGTCCAGGCCGTCATTGATGCGATGGTGACGTCTGAGACATCGTTCTTTCGCGAGCCAGCAACTTTTGATCTGTTGCGCACGCGGGTGATACCAAGACTGTTTGAACAGCGACAGGGCCGTGCGCTACGGATCTGGTCGGGAGCTGCCGCCTCTGGCCAGGAGGCCTATTCGGTGGCGATGCTCTTGCTCGATCGTTTCCCTTCGCTCGCAAGGACTGCCCATATCTTGGCCACTGACGTCTCACTGAGAATGGTGCAACGGACCCGCCTGGGCTGGTACTCGGCGCTTGAGGTGGAACGTGGAATGCCACGTCCTCTTGTGCAGCGCTATCTAGCACCTGAGCGTGATGGTTATCAAATCCGGCCAGAGCTTGCAGCGCTCGTTAGTGCCAGGCAGATGAACTTGGCGAAACCTTGGCAGATGCTCGGGACGTTTGACCTCGTGTTTCTTCGCAATATTTTGATCTACTTCCCTCCTGAAATGAAGGCGCTGATCGCGAGCCAGCTGCTCCATCATCTCAGCCCGGGGAGTGTACTGGTGATGGCGCCGTCCGAGTCATTGCCTGACCCAAAGGGCTACTTTGTCCCGGTTGTGGCGACGGAGCCTCATGTCCTGCGTTTTAACGGTGGATGAGTATTCGGTCAGTTGATCGGATGGTCGATGCGGCCTAGGTTGTAGACACAGGGAATCGTTATCTGCGGCTCGCTATTGGTAATTTTGGACAAAGACGGCCATACTGTTTGTGGGAGGAATGGAAAACAGCCGTGGTGAAGTCCAACACTGTGCCGTTGTCACACAGCGCGTATCTCAGCATCCGCTCGGCGATCGTCTCGCTTGCGATCGAGCCGGGGAGCTTCCTGCTGGATCGCGATATCGCTGATCTGGTTGGGGCCTCACGAACGCCGGTCCGCGAAGCGCTGGCTCGGCTCGAGGTCGAGGGTTGGTTGGAGTCGGTTCCTCGCAAGGGCTACCGAGTGCGTATGATCGACTACGGTGAGCTCCCTGAGGTGTCGGAGATGATTGCGAGTCTCGAGGCGGCCGCAGCCACTCGATTGGCAAGAGACCCCAACGCCGTGGTCTTCTCAGTACTGCGCGAGATCAATGAGCAGCTCGCCCTTTGCCTCGATCACGAGAATCCCGATGGGTTTATTCTCCTTGACGATCGTTTTCACCGTATTCTGCTCGGAGATGCCGCTCATTATCCCTTGAGTGGTGGTGTCTATTCGCTGCTCGTCGATCAGCTTCACCGGGCCAGGCTGTTGTTGCCACCGACCCTGGCTGAACAGGACCATCATGTGAACGAGCATCGTCTGCTCATCCTCTCGATGGAGCTCGGTGACAGCCAGGCAGCTTCGCTGCTCTCGCGGAGTCATCGCATGCGTATTGTCGAACGCTTGAGTTCACTGACGGTGCAGGCCCACGAGGCTGACGAGACCAGATCAGTCAATGGGCTTGTCGTTCCACGTCCCAAGGCTCGGATGAGTCTTCGTCGACTCCGCGAAACTCGCCAAGAACCTTAAGACCCCCTTGGATGCTGCCGATACCGGCGGATGAAGGTGATTATGGAGGTGGCGTGATGAGGGTCTTGGTTGTTGATGACTCAAGAGCGATGCGGATGATCGTCGTGCGCCAGCTACGCCAGGCTGGCCTGGAGGATGCTGACTTTATCGAGGCACAGCATGGACTTGAGGCGCTGGATCGACTGAGCGAAGGCCATGTCGATCTGGTGCTCTCAGACTGGAACATGCCAGAGATGAACGGTCTCGAACTCCTTCGCGAGCTTCGCGCCCGAGACGAGCAGGTGCTCTTTGGCTTCGTGACCTCAGAAGGCACTCCTGATATGGTGCGTTTGGCCAGAGAATCGGGGGCATCGTTCCTCATTTCGAAACCCTTCACCCCCAACAACTTTCGAGACACCCTCGATGCGATTGGAGTGCAACTGTGAGACAGATGACACAATGGTCGAGTGCACTGCTCGACGGGGTTCGTGCGCTTGAAGGCGGGATTCTTCCACCCCTGGTCGAGCAGCCGGTTCTCACTGAAGGCGGTATTCCTGCGAACCTGCCCGGAGCCTGGGTCGGGCTCGTGGGTGAGTATCGCTCGCTCCAGCTTGGGCTGGTGGCGGAGTTCGTCACGCTTGAACTCGTGACCGCCAATATGCTTGGCACGTCAGGGAATCTGACCGACATCGAGATCACCGATGCGATCACCGAGGTCGTCAACGTCATCGGCGGGGTGGCCAAGCGACAAATCATCGAGATCGATCCAAGTCTGCGCTCGGGCCCGCCGATGTTTCTCTTTGGCCGGCTCAGGATGCCGACCGGCATGATGAGCGAGGCCTTTCGGCTCAGAACCGAGCTTGGTGAACTCCATCTCGTCTCTATCAGTGCAAGTGGCGACGCGTCATGACCGTTGATCTGACACCACGTCTCTTAATGCCGAGCCTCGATCAGCTCGAGTCGGTGCTGTCAAACTTGATGAACGCGAAGGTGCTCGGCGATCGTCTTCGCAAAGGTGCCCCCATGCCCGATCTCTTCCTCGCTGGACTCTATCACGATCAAGACGATCTGCTTCGCGCCGTCATCCGAGTGGACTTCGCCTTTGCACTCGACTGTGGTGCTCGTCTTTCGATGATTCCGGTTGGCGTGATCGCCGAGGCTAGAGCTGCGGGCCAACTGACCGAGGTAATGGCTGACAACGTGTACGAGATCCTGAATATCTTTGGGCTGCTCTTTAATGAGCAACGACCCGGGGCTCCTAGGGTTCGGCTGGTAGAGGTTGTCGACATCAATGCCCTTCCCGAGCAGGCTCAGGAGTTGCTTGCCAACCCAAAGGCACACGGCGTCGATGCTACGATCACGTGGGCCAAGGAGGAGGCAACCGGCTTCATATCGGTGCGAGTCCTGACGGCTGCTCCAAGCGAGTGAGTCAAGCCATTGACCCGGTCGTGGGACGGGTCGAATGCCATTGACCCGGTCGATCGTTTTCAGTCGTGTACCGACACGATCGACAGTGATAGTTGATTCCAGCTCCTCGATGACAACATGGGTTCTGTCGAGCGATTGATGGCCGAGGCAGCACGTGGCACGGCGATCCTGTGACACGATCCGTATCGATGTCACGTGGTGGCGCCACGGTGAGGTGACGTTAGCCCAACTTTCGCAACCACCTCACATCTCCCCAGGTAGATGAGCTAGTAGGGGTTGGCTTGGACACTACAAATGGGCCGCAGTGGTCTTGATTCTCT
>Ga0209012_1000916_pt1 | contig 34929 bp, 32 predicted proteins | sample RS3BMetagenome_FD_184735 | JGI IMG/M metagenome (GOLD analysis project Ga0209012, IMG submission 184735) | Ferric oxide microbial mat and aquatic microbial communities from Rainbow Spring, Yellowstone National Park, USA - RS3B (SPAdes) (version 3) ...
ACGCCATGACCGGACCGGCATTGAAGTTGGCCGAGCCCAGCATCTGGCGCAGATACCATTCGCCGCGGGTTTCTGATTCGAAGCTTTCCTTGGTGAACTTCTCAGCGCCGTCAGGGAAGTGTCCGCAGAAGATGACCATGTAGGCCCAGTAATTCCGGATCAGGTTCGCGATCGCGTTGGCCTTCAGCGTGTGCTTCCAGTTGGTGCCGGCCAGGGCCGGATAGATGATGTAGTCCTTGCCCGCCTGTTTTCCCATCTTTGTGCCCATGATGCGCAGGTCTTTGCCCGCCTGCGCCAACGTCTTCTCTTTCTTCCGGATTTTGGCGGACTCGATGTGGTGCAGGGCCACACCCCACTGGAACAGTGTGCCCAACAGCATGTTGTAGATCGGATTGCCGATCATCCACGGCGACCAACTTTGGTCCCGCGTCACGCGCATGATGCCGTAGCCGACGTCGGCGTCCAGGCCGACCACGTTGGTGTATTTGTGGTGCACGAAGTTGTGCGAGTGTTTCCACTGCGACGACGGGCACGCGGTGTCCCATTCCCACTCCGTGGAATGGATTTCCGGATCGTTCATCCAGTCCCATTGACCGTGAATGATGTTGTGGCCCAACTCCATGTTCTCGATGATCTTGGCGCTGGCCAGGGTGGTGATGCCGGCCACGCGGGCGATCCTGCTGCTGCTGGCGAACAGCGCCAGGCGGCCGAAGACCGCAAGGCCGCGCTGAAGTTGGATGGCGCGACGAATGTATCGGGCGTCGCGCTCGCCGCGCGATTCCTCGACCTCGGCGCGTATTGCGTCGAGTTCGGCGGCGATCTCTTCGACGTCTTGGGGGCTGAGATGGGCGTATGCCTTGATATCAGTGACGGCCATGGGGTGGTCCTCTCTCACACTTTGATGGTGCAGTTGCCTGATGCGGTCGATATGCATGTCTGTATGCGGTCGCCGGCCGCGTGTTCCTGGCCCGAGCGAACGTCGCGGACGTGGCCCTCTTCCAACGGCAGGACGCAGGTTTGGCAGATACCCATTCGGCAGCCGAACGGCATCTGGATTCCCTGCTTCTCGCCTGCCTCGAGAATGGTTGTCGCGCCGTCGATCTCGATTTCCTTGTCCGAGATGGCAAATTTCACGGTGCCGCCTTCGCCGCCTTTGTCGGTGGCGGCGATGTTGAACCGTTCCATGTGCAGCGCGTCGGCAATGTCGTTGTCCTGCCATATCTTCTCGACGGTGTCGAGGATGGCCGCGGGACCGCACACCCACGCCGGACGATCCCGCCAGTCGGCGACGATGTCGTCGAGTTGGCCGAAGTCGATTTTGCCGTGGGTCTCGGTGAGTTGCAGGTGTAGCCGGTAGCCGCGCTCCTCTTTTTCGATTTCGCGCAATTCTTCGGAGAAGATCACCGCGTCCTCTGACGGCGCGGAGTGCACGTGCACGATGTCGGGGAACTGGCCGCGCCTCCGCAACGATCGCAGCATGCCCATCACCGGTGTGATCCCGCTTCCCGCGGTGATGAACAAAATCGACTCCGGGGGAGGGTTCGGCAGGGAGAAGTCTCCTTTGGCGGACTGCAGGCGAACGATGGTGCCGGGTTCGACGCCGTTGACCAGATGCGCGGACAGGAAACCCTCCGGGGTGGCCTTTACGGTGATTGAGATGTCGACTTCGCCGCGCTCGGGAACCGAGGTCAGCGAGTACGACCGCCAATGCCATTTGCCGTCGACCCGCAGACCGATGCCGACGTATTGGCCCGGACGGTAGTCGCCGGAGAAGCCCCAGCCTGGTCGGATGACGACCGTTGCGGTGTCGTCGGTCTCCGGCGTCACCGAAACGATCTCACCGCGCAGTTCGCGGGCCGACCAGAGCGGATTGAGCAACGACAGGTAGTCGTCGGGTAGCAGCGGTGTTGTCGCTCGCGCGGCCAACCCGCGAACCATGTTGACCCAGGACCCGGAAGCGGCCTCGACATCTTTTGCCGGGGATCGGGCCCAACGCTTCAGGCTTCGCAGTGACGAGGTCATGGACCGCCTTTCGTATTGAGGCTGCGCGAACTGTGATCGCAGTCACTCAGAGCAGTACCCTACTCGCAAGTAACCAAAACCCGGCTCCGCGCTGTGACGCTTTTTCAAGACGAGGCCGGTCGTGGGAAGATGGGACTCGTGTTGCGATGGACTACTGCTGGTGAATCCCACGGCCGAGCGCTGGTGGCCGTGGTCGAAGGCATGGTCGCCGGGCTCACGGTCACCTCCGACGACATCGCCGAACAGCTGGCTCGCCGCCGCCTCGGCTACGGCCGCGGCGCCCGGATGAAATTCGAGCGCGACGACGTCACCGTGCTGGCCGGGGTGCGCCACGGCGTCACACTCGGCGGGCCGATCGCCATCGAGATCGGCAACACCGAATGGCCGAAGTGGGAAACCGTGATGGCCCCCGACCCGGTCGACAGCGGCGTGCTGGACCAGGAAGGTGGAGCGCGCAATGCGCCGCTGACCCGGCCACGGCCCGGCCACGCCGACTACGCGGGCATGCTCAAGTACGAGTTCGACGACGCCCGCCCGGTGCTCGAGCGGGCCAGCGCCCGCGAAACCGCCGCCCGCGTCGCGGCCGGCACCGTCGCCCGCCAGTTCCTCCGGCAGGCCCTCGGCGTCGAGGTGCTCTCGCACGTCATCTCCATCGGCGCCTCCACCCCGTACGACGGCCCGCCGCCGCAGCCCGGCGATTTGGCGGCGATCGACGACAGCGGGGTGCGGGCCTTCGACAAGGCCGCCGAAGCGTCGATGATCGTCGAGATCGAGGCCGCCAAGAAGGACGGCGACACCCTGGGCGGCGTGGTGGAAGCCGTCGTGACCGGGCTGCCGATCGGGTTGGGGTCGTTCACCAGCGGCGACAACCGACTCGACAGCCAACTCGCCGCCGCGGTGATGGGCATTCAGGCGATCAAGGGTGTCGAGATCGGCGACGGCTTCGCTACGGCCCGCCGCCGCGGCAGCCGCGCGCACGACGAGATGTACCCCGGTCCCGACGGCGTGATCCGCTCGACCAACCGGGCCGGCGGCCTGGAAGGTGGCATGACCAACGGCGAACCGCTGCGGGTGCGCGCCGCGATGAAGCCGATCTCCACGGTGCCGCGCGCGCTGGCCACCGTCGACATGGCCACCGGCGACGAGGCCGTCGCGATCAACCAGCGCTCCGACGTCTGCGCGGTGCCGGCCGCCGGCGTGGTGGTCGAGACGATGGTGGCGCTGGTGCTCGCCCGGGCCGCGTTGGAGAAATTCGGTGGCGATTCGTTGATCGAGACCCGCCGCAATATCGAGGCTTACCGGCGCTCGGTAGCCGAGCGGGAACCGGTGTCCGAAGTCCGGGCGTCCGGGTAGATGGCGCCCAGAGCCGTATTGGTGGGACTGCCGGGATCCGGTAAGTCCACCATCGGTCGACGGTTGGCCAAGGCCCTCGACGTCGCGATGCTCGACACCGACGCGGCGATCGAGGAGAAGACCGGCCGCTGCATCGCCGACATCTTCGCCACCGACGGGGAGGCGGAGTTCCGCCGGATCGAGGAAGAGGTCATCCGGGCCGCGCTGGCCTCACACGACGGGGTGTTGTCGCTGGGCGGCGGAGCCGTCACCACTGCGGGTGTCCGGGACGCGCTGGCCGGCCATACCGTCGTGTATTTGGAAATCACTGCGGCCGAGGGGGTTCGGCGTACGGGCGGTCACACGGTACGGCCACTGCTGGCCGGGCCGGACCGCGCCGAAAAATTCCGCGCGCTGATGACACAGCGTGTTCCGCTCTACCGAAAGGTCGCCACGATCCGGGTGAACACCAACCGTCGCAACCCCGGCGCCGTGGTCCGCCACATCGTCTGCCAACTGAACGACCCGAAGCCGGGTCACCGACGCCGGCCGCCGTGGCGCCGCTCGTCGGCTCCCGGGACGCTCAGCGTGCCCGAGCCCCGGACCGGGCCGGCACCGACGCCCGCAACCCCGGCCGCGCTGGCCGCGGCTCGTCGCGCCGAGGCGGAGAAATGACGGCATCTCGCGAACCTGTCACCGTGGCCGTCGACCCGCCGTATCCGGTCGTCATCGGAACCGGCTTGCTCGGCGAACTCGGCGAGCTGCTCGCCGGTCGGCACCGCGTCGCGATACTGCACCAGCCGGTTTTGACGCAGACCGCCGAAGCTATCCGAAACTACCTGGTCGACAAGGGTATTGACGCACACCAGATCGAGATCCCGGACGCCGAAGCGGGCAAGGATCTGCCCGTCGTCGGCTACATCTGGGAAGTGTTGGGTCGCATCGGTATTGGCCGCAAAGATGCGTTGGTCAGCCTGGGCGGTGGCGCCGCGACCGACGTCGCCGGCTTCGCCGCGGCCACCTGGTTGCGCGGGGTGTCGATCGTCCACGTGCCGACCACGCTGCTGGCGATGGTCGACGCGGCGATCGGCGGCAAAACCGGCATCAACACCGACGCCGGCAAGAACCTGGTCGGAGCTTTCCATCAGCCGACCGCGGTGCTGGTCGACATCGCGACGCTGCAGACGTTGCCGCACAACGAGATCGCGGCCGGGATGGCCGAGGTCGTCAAGGCCGGATTCATCGCCGATCCGGTGATCCTGGACTTGATCGAGGCTGATCCGCAGGCCGCCCTGGATCCGTCGGGGGAGGTGCTTCCGGAGCTCATCCGGCGCGCGATCGTCGTCAAGGCCGACGTCGTGGCGGCCGACGAAAAAGAATCGGGGCTCCGCGAGATCCTGAACTACGGCCACACGTTGGGTCACGCGATCGAGCGACGGGAGCGCTATCAGTGGCGGCATGGTGCCGCGGTGTCGGTGGGCATGGTGTTCGCAGCCGAGCTGGGCCGGCTGGCCGGCCGTCTCGACGACGCCACCGCGCAACGCCATCGCGACATCCTGACCGCACTGGGACTGCCCACCAGCTACGACGCGGATGCGCTGCCGCAGCTCGTCGAGTCGATGGCCGGTGACAAGAAGACCCGTGCGGGCGTGCTGCGGTTCGTGGTGCTCGACGGGCTGGCCAAGCCGGGCCGACTGGAGGGACCGGACCCGACGCTGCTGGCGGCGGCGTATGCGGAGGTGGGCACGCGGTGAGCACTGTCAACGTGATCAACGGGCCCAACCTAGGCCGGCTTGGTCGCCGTGAGCCGGAGGTCTACGGCGGCACCACTCATGACGACCTGGTCGCGCTGGTCGAGCGCGAGGCCGCCGAGCTGGGTCTCAAAGCCGTTGTGCGGCAGAGTGACAGCGAAGCCCAGCTGCTGGACTGGATTCACCGGGCGGCGGACGCCAACGAGCCGGTGATCCTCAACGCCGGTGGGTTGACCCACACCTCCATCGCCCTACGCGACGCCTGTGCCGAACTGAGCGAGCCCCTGGTCGAGGTGCACATCTCCAATGTTTTCGCCCGTGAAGAGTTTCGGCATCATTCGTATCTGAGCCCGATCGCCAGCGGCGTCATCGTGGGATGTGGCGTGCAGGGGTATGCGCTGGCCTTGCGCTATCTGGCCGGTCTGACCGTCTAGTCGGACTGCGGCTTTTCGATGTGCTCGGTGGCCGGTTCGGCGTGCTCGTGCGCCGGAACCTCAGTCGTCACGGCTTCGCTGGGAGCCGCGGTCGTCTGCGTGGCTTCCTCGCTGTAGGCCGTCGGTGCTTCGTGGTCGCGTTCGGCCGTCGCCACGGCGCTGGTCTGCTCTTCCGGCCATTCCTGTGCCTCGGTGGTGGCGGCCGGTTCTGACCGGACGGCGGCGAACACGTCAGTGTCGGCGCGGTCTTCATCGCTGCGTGCGGCGCCGCTCTGCGGCTTGTAGGCGCCCGTCTTGTCCACCCGCCAGCGGCCTGCCGAGACGCCGCTGATCGCGCCGACGAACACCACCAGGGCGGTGAACGCCGCGAACGTGGTCAACTCGTTGATCAGCCCACCGGCGTACACCGCTTTGTAGAACACCGCGATCAGCCAGGTCACCGCTCCGCTGAGCACACCGGCGATCAGCCCGGCCAGCAGCCAGGTCATCGCCAGGTCGTCGCGACGGTCCGGGTCGGGGTTGGACGCGGCATCGTCGCGGCCATCGATCAGACCCCAGGCGACCACGCCCACGATGAACAGGCCGAGCAGCACGAGGCTGATCAACGTGGCGTGCGTCTGGAACACGCTGATAAGTGCTCCCTGGAACAACCGAACGACGACCATCGCGCCGCCGAACACCAGGCCACGCAGCATCCAGTTAGTCATGGGGCCACAGCGTAGCGAGTAGCGTCGGCCGGCGTGACACATTCCCAGCGGCGAGCCGCACTCGGAGCCCGCCTGCGCGCGGCGGAACTGGACGCGATGCTGGTCACCGACCTGATCAACGTCCGCTACCTGTCCGGATTCACCGGGTCCAACGCGGCGTTGCTGGTGTTCGCCAACGGCGCGGACGCCGTCTTGGCCACCGACGGGCGTTACCGCACTCAGGCCGCGCGGCAGGCGCCCGACCTGGAGGTGGCGATCGAGCGGGCCTGCGGGTGGTATCTCGCCGGACGTGCGGCGGCCGGCAAGGCGCGGCGGGTCGGCTTCGAGAGCCACGTCGTCACCGTGGACGGATGCGACGCGCTGGCAGCCGGGATGTCGGAGGCCGGTGCCGCCGAGCTGGTGCGCGCCCCGCAGACGGTGGAGGCCTTGCGTGAGATCAAGGACGCCGGTGAAGTGGCGCTGCTGCGGTTGGCGTGCGAAGCCGCCGACGCGGCTCTGACCGATCTGGTCGAGCGCGGCGGCCTGCGATCCGGCCGCACCGAACGAGAGGTGGGCCGCGAGTTGGAGACGTTGATGCTCGACCACGGCGCCGACGGCGTCTCCTTCGAGACGATCGTGGCCGGCGGGGCGAATTCGGCGGTCCCGCATCACCGGCCGACCGAGGCGATGCTGGCCACCGGCGATTTCGTCAAGATCGACTTCGGCGCTCTGGTCGGCGGCTACCACTCCGACATGACCCGCACTTTCGTCCTCGGCAGGGCCGCCGCCTGGCAACTCGAGATATACGAGTTGGTCAGCACCGCGCAGCGAGCCGGGCGGGTGGCGCTGGAAGCCGGCGCGACGCTGGCCGACGTCGATGCAGCCGCCCGCGGGGTGATCGCCGACGCCGGACACGGCGGCCACTTCGGCCACGGTCTGGGCCACGGTGTGGGCCTGCAGATCCACGAAGCGCCGGGAATCAACGGCACCGCCACCGGCACCCTGCTGGCGGGCTCGGTGGTCACCGTGGAGCCCGGTGTCTATCTGCCCGATCGCGGCGGCGTCCGGATCGAGGACACGCTGGTGGTGGCCGGCGAGGGCGAACCGGAATTGCTCACCCGCTTCCCGAAAGAACTGACGGTGGTCTGCTAAAGCGTGGCTGGTTGTCGGGTGGACGCCGCAACCAGCGCGTTGAGTGTGAATCCCGACCGGCGACACGCCGAGGGGCGTCGCCCTGAGTTCACTCTCGAAACTCGCCATACTCCGTAGCGCCACCGCACCCGCGGAAAGGTGTCACCAACCCACGCTCCTGGCAACCCGGCCGCGGCAGCGCCCCACAGCGGCAAACGCCGCGGTCGACCATTTAGTCCTCGGCTTCGCCGCGGGTAGAGTCGCTCGCAGTCCGGTGTGCCGACACCACCACCAATCGCTTGTAGGAGATTCGCCGACGTGCCAAGCACTGCCGATTTTAAAAATGGACTTGTACTGGTGATCGACGGCCACCTGTGGCAGATCACCGACTTCCAGCACGTCAAACCCGGCAAGGGTCCGGCGTTCGTGCGCACCAAGCTGAAGAACGTGCTCTCCGGCAAGGTCGTCGACAAAACCTATAACGCCGGGGTGAAGGTGGAGACCGCGACCGTCGACCGGCGCGACGCCACCTTCCTCTACCGCGACGGCACCGACTTCGTCTTCATGGACAGCCAGGACTACGAGCAGCACCCGCTGCCAGAGTCGCTGGTCGGCGACAACGCCCGTTTTCTGCTGGAGGGCCTGCCGGTGCAGGTGGCGTTCCACAACGGCGCACCACTGTATCTGGAACTGCCGGTAACCGTCGAACTCGTCGTCACCCACACCGAGCCGGGCCTGCAGGGCGATCGCTCCAGCGCGGGTACCAAGCCGGCCACGGTGGAGACCGGAGCCGAGCTTCAGGTTCCGTTGTTCATCAACACCGGCGACAAACTCAAGGTCGACTCTCGCGACGGCAGCTACCTGGGACGTGTCAACGCGTGATCCAGCCTGCGCGTCCTGCGCGCCCCGTCAAAGGGCGGCACCAGGCACGTAAGCGCGCCGTCGACTTGTTGTTCGAAGCCGAGGCCCGCGGGTTGACCGCGGCTGAGGCGGCCGACGCCCGCACCGCGCTGGCGGAGACCAATGCTGACGTGGCGCCGCCGCATCCGTACACAGTGACCGTGGCGCACGGCGTCACCGAGCACAGTGCTCACATAGACGACCTGATCTCCTCACATCTGCAGGGCTGGACGCTGGAACGGCTGCCGGCCGTCGACCGCGCGATCTTGCGGGTCGCGGTCTTCGAACTGCTGCACGCCGACGACGTGCCGGCACCGGTCGCCGTCGACGAGGCCGTCGAGCTGGCCAAGGAGTTGTCCACCGACGATTCGCCGGGCTTCGTGAACGGGGTGCTGGGCCAGGTGATGCTGGTGACCCCGCAGATCCGGGCGGCGGCGCAGGCTGTTCGCGACGCCGGCGGGTCATGACCCGGCTGCAGTTGCGCGTCCTGATCGCCGGCATCTTGGCGGCCACGGTCATTCTGGGTGCTGTTCTGTGTGCGGCTTACGGGCAGGCCGCGATCGCGGCGGCGCTGGCGATCTACGCGCTCGGCGTCGGCGCGTGGCTGTATCACTCGATCGAGCGTCTGGTCCTGGCCCGGCGCATCGAGACGGTTCGCGCCGCCGCCACCCCGTTGCGCCCGTTGCTGCCGGTGATGGCGGCCATCATGGCGTTGACGCAAGCCGTCGTTCGATCGCTGTCCGATGTCACCGAGGTCGCGCCGGTACGGCGCTGGATTCCGATCACCCGTGGCCGTAAGGCCGACGACGAGGAATGGGACGGCTGAACTTTTCTGTCGCGGTGGCGGCAATTCGGATACAGGTGACAAAACTGGCGCGTCGTTGCCAACGGAGGGAGACACTGGCGAGATGGACCGAGACGGCGAGCGGCCGAGGCGGCTGCACGTTTCCGCGCTGGCGGCGGTGGCCAACCCGTCGTACTCGCGCATGGACACCTGGAATCTGCTGGACGACGCGTGCCACCAACTGGCCGTCGTCGACCGGGCCGGAATGGACACCAGCCACGAAGCGGCCCGGGTGCGGCGTCTGCTGAACCGGCTCAGCGCCTACGAGCGCTACTGGATCTATCCGGGACCGCAGAACCTGGCGAACTATCGCGGCTACCTGGACCACCTCGCCACGGTCAGCTTGGCCGAGCAGGTGTCGCTGGCCGTGCGACTGCTCTCCGAATACGGCGACCGCGCGGCGCTGTTCGACACCTCGTCGCCGCTGGCCGACCAGGAGTTGGTGGCGCGCGCCAAAGAACAGCAGTTCTACACGGTGCTGCTGGCCGACGACTCCCCGCCCACCGCGCCCGAGGGCCTGGCCGAGTCCCTGCGCGCGCTGCGCGAACCCGGCGATGACGTGCAGTTCGAGCTGCTGATCGTCAGCAGCGTCGAGGACGCCATCACCGCGGTCGCGCTCAACGGCGAGATTCAGGCGGCGATCATCCGCCACGACATCCCGCTGCGATCTGGTGACCGGGCTCCGCTGATGAACACGCTGCTCGGGGTCAATGACGACGTGGTGGCCACCGACCGGACCTACGACTGGGTCGAATGCGGCGAGTGGATCCGCGAACTGCGGCCAACGATCGACCTGTACCTGCTCACCGACGAGTCGATCGCCGCCGAGACCGAGGCCGAGGATGCCCCGGATGTCTACGACCGCACCTTCTATCGGCTCAACGACGTCACCGATTTGCACAGCACCGTGCTGGCGGGCATCAGAAATCGCTATACGACACCGTTTTTCGATGCACTACGGGCTTACGCGGCGCGTCCGGCCGGGCAGTTCCACGCGCTGCCCGTCGCGCGCGGCGCCAGCATCTTCAACTCGAAAACACTGCGCGACATGGGGGAGTTCTACGGCCGCAACATCTTCATGGCCGAGACCTCGACCACCTCGGGCGGACTGGACTCGCTGCTGGACCCGCACGGCAACATCAAAAAGGCGATGGACAAGGCTGCGCGCACCTGGAACTCCGATCACACCTACTTCGTCACCAACGGAACTTCGACCGCGAACAAGATCGTCGTCCAGTCGCTGACCCGGCCGGGCGACATCGTGCTGATCGACCGCAACTGCCACAAGTCGCACCACTACGGCCTGGTGCTGGCCGGTGCCTATCCGCTGTACCTGGATGCCTACGAACTGCAACCGTTCGCGATCTACGGCGCGGTGTCGTTGCAGACCATCAAGAAGGCGCTGCTCGACCTCGAGGCCGCCGGGCAGTTGAGCAAGGTGCGCATGCTGCTGCTGACCAACTGCACCTTCGACGGCGTCGTCTACAACCCGCGGCGGGTGATGGAAGAGGTGCTGGCGATCAAGCCGGACATCTGCTTTCTGTGGGACGAGGCGTGGTACGCGTTCGCCACCGCGGTGCCGTGGGCCCGCCAACGCACCGCGATGGTGGCGGCTGAACGACTCGAATCGATGCTGTCGTCGGCGGCGTACGCCCGGGAGTACCTGCAGTGGCGTGAGTCGATGAAAGACGTCCCGCGCAGCGAGTGGGGTGAGCACCGGTTGCTTCCCGACCCCAGCACGGCGCGGGTGCGGGTGTACGCCACGCACTCGACGCACAAGTCGCTGTCTGCGCTGCGGCAGGCGTCGATGATCCACGTCCGCGACCAGGACTTCAATGCGCAGTCTCGCGACGCGTTCGGTGAGGCGTTTCTCACCCACACCTCGACCTCACCCAACCAGCAACTGTTGGCCTCGCTGGATCTGGCCCGCCGTCAGGTCGACATCGAAGGCTTCCAGATGGTGCGCCACGTCTACGACATGGCGCTGGTCTTCCGGCACCGCGTCCGCAAGGACCGGTTGATCAGCAAGTGGTTCGGTATCCTCGACGAATCCGATTTGGTGCCAGACGAATTCCGGCTGTCGGCGGTCAGCTCGTATCGGCAGGTGCGCCAGGGCGCGCTGGCGGATTGGAACGAGGCGTGGCGCTCCGATCAGTTCGTGCTCGACCCGACACGGGTCACCCTGTTCATCGGCAAGACCGGCATGAACGGCTACGACTTCCGCGAGAAGATCCTGATGGAACGGTTCGGCATCCAGATCAACAAGACGTCGATCAACAGTGTGCTGCTGATTTTCACCATCGGCGTGACCTGGTCGAGCGTGCACTACCTGCTCGACGTGTTGCGCCGGGTGGCCACCGACTTCGACCACACCGACGCCGCGGCCAGCCGCGACGACCGCGCCCTGCACCGGCGCCGGGTCGAGGAGATCACCGAAGACCTGCCCGCGTTGCCGGACTTCAGCGAATTCGACGGCGCTTTCAAGCCCGACGAGGCCAGCTCGTTCGGTGACATGCGGTCGGCGTTCTACGCGGGCTACGAGGACGCCGACCGCGAACATGTGATGATAGGGGAGGCGGGCCGTCGGCTCGCAGACGGAAAGTCCTTGGTGTCAACAGGATTCGTGGTGCCCTATCCGCCGGGCTTCCCGGTGCTGGTGCCGGGACAGGTGGTTTCCAAGCAGATCCTGTACTTCCTCGCCCAACTCGACATCAAGGAAATCCACGGATACAACCCCGAGCTGGGGTTGTCGGTGTTCACCGACGACGCGCTCAAACGCGTCAACGCGGCGCGCAACGCGATTGCAGGGGCACCCTTGCGCCGGACGTGAAACTGTTGCGAAAAATCGCCGGGTTTCTCGCAACAGTTTCACGCTGGGCGCCTGTGCGTCGCCGTTCGCGGTGCGTTAGCGCAGCGCCTTGGCGTACAGCAGGCTGTCCAGCGGCTCGGTCCCGAGGTTGGGGTAGATGCCGTGACGGGCCATTCGGCCCTCGCAGGTGAATTCGGCGCGCTCCAAAAGCCGTACCGATTGCGCATTGTCGACATGGCAGGTGGCCCACACCCGGTACATGTCGGGATCGGCGCTCAGAGCCGCGATGAGCATGTCGAGCGCTTCGGACATCAAACCTTTGCCCCACCAACGCCGACCCAGGCAGTACCCGATCTCGGCGACGTACCCCAGCGGTCGCGCGCAACTGATCATCCCGGCGATCTCGCCGCTGTGCTGCAACGCCAACACCCAGGTTCGCAGGTGTGGATCGACGTTAATGCGTTCGCTGATGACGCGTTGGGTCGTCGTCACGTCGGGGTGCGGCGTCCAGTGGAGATATCTGGTGACTTGGGGATCACGGGCGACGCGCTGAAACAGCGGACCGGCGTCGTCGATCACCGGCAAGCGCAGCATCAGTCGCGGCCCTTCGATCCGCTCGGGGGTGAATTCAGCCATCACAGATTCAGTGCCCGATAGCTACGGCGCACGAATTTCGGTTGTACCGCTTGAATTTTCGCTCGCGAGGTATTGCCGGAAATCGCGGCGGCATCGGCCGACAACGCCGGCATGTTCTGGATCAGGTAGAGCAGGATGAGGTCCGCGGCCGGATCGGCCTGCCACCACGTCCCGTATGCACCCGGCCAACTGAACGTGCCGAGGCCGCCCGGGCCGAACAGCGGCGTCGACTTCACCGGGTCGGTGACCACCGACAGGTTAAGGCCGAATCCGCGCCCGATCCAGAACGGTGCCCCGAGGAAGTTGTGTCGCTTCTGTTCGTCGGTGAGCAGGTCGGTGCGCATCAACCGCGCCGACTCCGGCGAGAGCACCCGAACACCGTCCAAAGTGCCTTCACGCAAGAGCATTTCGATGAATCGCAAGTAGTCGTCTGCGGTTGACCACAATCCGCCGCCGGCGTTGCTGAACGCAGGTGGCGTGACGGGCGGCGGACCCATCACGTCGTGCCGAAGTTGATCATTCTCGTCGAGCCGGTACATGGTCGCTGCACGTCGGCGGCCCTCGAGGGTGACATGGAAGCCGGTGTCGCTCATGCCCAGTGGCTGCAGGATTCGCTCGTCGAGCACCTGGTGGAACGGCTTGCCCTCGACGCGGGAGACCAGCACGCCGACCACGTCGGTGGAATGGCCGTAGGTCAGTCGCTCGCCGGGTTGATGGACCAGCGGCAACTCGGCGAGCGCGGCCAGCCAGCTGTCGGGTCCGCTCCCGAACGGCAGGCGGACGTAGGACCGTGAGATCGGTCCGCCGACCGAAAATCCGTAACCCAGGCCGCTGGTGTGGGTGAACAGGTCCTGGACCAGGATCGCGCGGCCGGCCGGCTGGGTGCGATCCAACGGTCCGGCCGGGTCGTCGAGTACCCGCATATCGGCGAATTCCGGCAACCAGCGCACGATCGGATCGTGCAGCGTGAGCTTGCCCTCGTCGACCAGGCTCATGGCGGCCGCGACGGTGACCGGCTTGGTCATCGAGGCGATGCGGAACAGTGTGTCGCGCTGCATGGGCAATCCGGCATCGACATCGCGGTAGCCGATTTCGTTGACCTGCAACACCTTTCCGTGCTGCCAGACCAGCGTCACCGCACCGGCGAGCAGCCCGGCTTCGCAGGCTTCACGGATGGAGGCCTGATTGTCCTCGAGGTTCACCCGATTCAGGCTAGTGGGCGGATGTCGCGGACGGAGGTACCGGAGCAGATCGCCGCGAGTGGCTGCCCATACGGGGCGCTCGTTCCTCAGACGACGTCGCCGAACAAGCCTGCCAATGTCCCGGTGAACAGGGCAAGACCCATCGCCGCCAGTTGTCGCAGGGCGGCCCACTTGCCTGACGGCGGCGGGAGGTAGCTTTCGCTGGCTGACCACTTGGCAGCTACAGGACTGTCAGGGGCGCGCGGGGTCGGCGACTTGTCAATCTTGCCCCAAAAGTGATTCGTCGAGGCGCCATCGATGTGTCACCGATCGGCGCGGCGGGGTTGGGCCACTTCTACGGTGTCCGAATACCCGCGCCCGCAGTTTTTTCCATTGATGTCCATCCCGCAGTGTCACGGCAAACGGTGATCCACGCACTGCCACTGAGTCAGTTCCGAGTGAGCCGGAAGTAGCCGTAAAGGGTTACCTCGCCACCGGCCGAAGTAGCTACGCGGGGGTTCAGCACGGCCGCCAAGATCATGTCATCGTTGAAACGGCGTCGAAGCCCTCCATCATGTCGATACAGGATATACGTGATCTGTTGGGCGACAGCAGTCTTCCCGCCTATGACAACGTAGCCTGACGGCGCCAGATGAGATCCGATGTGTTTGCACACGGCGTCCCAGATGAATGGCTCGCCGGCCGCGAGAAATCGCTCGTTGGCCACTTTATAGCCGGGCTGAATGGTGGAGGCGAAATTGCGTAGCCGCGCCTCCGCCTCGGCTCGCTGGGCTTCCGGTACGTCAGTGAGTGGCAATCCTGATTTTCCAGCCATTCTATAGGAGGGCATTTCGCCTAATGCGGGCGGGGCCGCGGTGCGGTATTGCCAATAGACGTATCCGCCGACGATCGCCAGAAGGCTGACAAGAGCGGTGACGAGCGGCCACAACATTTTGCGCCTCATCTCAGGCTGCCTATGTTCACGTCGGACATTGGGTGGGTGCCGCCGAACGGGTCGGGTGGACCTGAGCCGATGAGATCGCCGAGCCTCACGGTGACCAGCGGCCCAGGTGTGTTGCTGTTTGTTTCCCACGGGTTTCGCAACGTCACCTGTGCGTCGCTGCCGGTGCCGGTGATGCCTTCGACCACGTACACATGGCGCTCTTCGAGCGGGGCGCCGTGCGGGGTGGTGGAGATGGTGACGGGTTGGTGATTGGCCAGCGCCGTGGTGATGTCTTGGTCGATGTGCTGGTTGGTGAACCACACATTCTGCGGGTTGATATTCGTTCCCCGATTGCCCGTCAGTGCTTCCATCGCATCCTGTGCGTAGCCGCCCTTGCCGATGCCGGTATTGTCAAGTGCCCCTTTGAGACTTCTGTCGGGATACTTCATCTTCGCGTAGGCCGATTCGAGGACGCTTGGCCACAACGCGGCGCTCGGCTGGCCGTTGTCCAGCCAGCTCGCTCCGTGCTGAGCGATGTCGGTTTGGATGTCGTCCTGGGTGACTGGAAGGTGCTTCCATTGGTGGCCGTCCCACAGTGTCACGTCGAAGGTGCCTGTCTTGTCGTCGTAGTGGATTCGGTCTTTGATCCATTGCGGGTTGGCGTTGGCTATAGCTCCTGCCGTGGCGTCAAAGTAACAGTCGCCGATCTGGTCTTGGTGTATGTCGGCCGCTGTCGGGTCATGTGGGTAGAGGTCTTTGTCGTTGTAGTTGTGTATCGGTGTTCCGCCAGACCGTTGCGGCTGAGGTCCGTCTTCGGGAGCCCTGCCGCCGGTGCCGGTCTTGATCGCGTTGCCGAACTCGAAATCGGCTTCCTCGCCCTTGGCGAGAATCTGCGCCACCCGGTTCTGCACATCGGCGAACTTCGCTTCAGCGGCCTTAGCCGCGTCGTCGTGCAGGAAATTGGTATTCGGCGGCGTCACCGTGTTGGTCGCCTCGTCGATACGGCAGACCGGCCATTTCTCGGCGTAATCCTGCAGTTCGTTGAGCTCGGCGACGGTCTGTTGGGCTCGATCCCGGGCGCCTCTGGCCGCGGCGACCACTGCCGCATCCCTCTCGTGCGAGGCGTCCAACGCCGTGACTTTGCGGTTCAGCGCGTCATCGGCGGCGTCGCGTGCGCTGCCTTGCCAGGATGACGCGTCCCGCAAGGCCTTGATCTCGCTGGCCGCATCCGCACTGCCGTCGGCGCGCTTCTGCGCCGCCTCGCCGAACTCGTCGATGAGGTCGGGAAGCTTGCGCAGGTAGGCCAGTGTCAACCCCACCGTCGCCGCCCCTACAGTGCCGACTCGGCCGACTCGATCCGCTGGCGCCCGCTATCGTCACCGGCACTGTATTGCGCTGCGGCACTGCGGTGATGCTCAGCAAAGGCAGTCACGTCGTGATGGTGGTCCTGGGTTTCCTGTTCCCAGGTGCTGAGCAGATCGGCGATCGCCGCCCCGGCCACGCTGTCACCGAACTGCGGCAAAACCCGGGCTATCGCCGCATGGGCGGCCCCGTGCTCCGTTCGTACCGTCTGAGCGGTCATATCCAACCGCGCCGCTCGGACACGCAAATCTTCCACAGCGACCCGCAGATATTGTCCCGTCACCTCGTAACCTCCATCACCCATGGCTCAGATTATCAGCGCAGATAGGTCCCCAGAGGCGCTGATTGTGGACAGCCAAGCGGTGCAGTCACCGCGACACCGTGATCGCGGGCCTGGATACCGGACCCCCGTGGACACCACCTGCTGTCATTCCCACAAGGGCTGCCCGTCGAAAACATCTCAGATCGAGTGCGCAGTGGGCAAACACCAGCGCGGCTGTGTCGGCGGTGTCGAAGGCGTGCCTGCCGATGTCCTTGTCGCAGCGGCGCGTTGGCGAATCGACCACTGCGGTCACCGGAATTGCTGCCTTCTTCGCACAATTTGATTCTCGAATTTTCAACGTACAGTGGCGCTTTCACTCTTACGGCTCGTGTCATTGTATGGGGAGGCAAGGAACCGGGGGCCGTGTCCATCGTCGTGCTCTCATGCGGCGTGTCCGCAGGTGCGGCGTTTGGCTTGCTTGGTGCGGCGGGGAGCGCGGGGGGCGCAGATGCTATGCTGCCCGGCAGTCGACATCCTTTAACGATCCGTCCAGAGAGGCGGAGAAGGAGGTCAAGATCTCACATGGGTGCCTCGGATGATGCTGCTCTGCGCGGCGGATCGAGGGAACTGATGTCGGCGGCCGACGTGGGTCGCACAGTTTCTCGCATTGCGCATCAGATCATCGAAAAGACCGCCCTCGACGGTGCCGATGCACCTCGGGTGGTGCTGTTGGGAATCCCCACCCGCGGTGTGACATTGGCCGACCGCCTCGCGGTCAACATCGCCGAGTTCTCCGGTGCCGAGGTCCCGCACGGCGCCTTGGATATCACGCTCTACCGCGACGACCTGATGACCAAGCCGCCGCGGCCGCTGGAGAACACCTCGATACCGGCCGGCGGTATCGACGACGCGCTGGTGATCCTGGTCGACGACGTGCTGTATTCCGGTCGCTCGGTGCGCTCCGCGCTGGACGCCCTCCGCGACGTCGGCCGCCCGCGGGTGGTCCAGCTGGCGGTGCTGGTCGACCGCGGGCACCGGGAATTACCGCTGCGGGCCGACTACGTCGGTAAGAACGTGCCGACGTCGCGGACCGAGAACGTGCACGTGCTGCTTCGCGAGCACGACGGTCACGACGGGGTGGTGATCTCCCGATGAGCCCGAGGCATCTGCTGGCGGCCGGCGATCTGTCCCGCGATGAGGCCACCGCGATCCTCGACGACGCCGACCACTTCGCGCAGGCACTGGTCGGCCGCGAGGTGCGTAAGCTGCCGACGCTGCGGGGCCGCACGATCATCACGATGTTCTACGAGAACTCCACCCGCACCCGGGTGTCGTTCGAGGTCGCCGGCAAGTGGATGAGCGCCGACGTGATCAACGTCAGCGCCGCCGGATCGTCGGTGGGTAAAGGCGAATCGCTGCGCGACACCGCGCTGACCCTGCGCGCCGCCGGCGCCGACGCGCTGATCATCCGGCACCCGGCTTCGGGTGCGGCACAACGGCTTGCGGACTGGACTTCTACTTCGGGAGGCGCCGGAGATCCAGGACCGTCGGTGATCAACGCCGGGGACGGCACTCACGAGCACCCCACCCAGGCATTGCTGGACGCGCTGACCATCCGGCAGCGGCTCGGCGGCATCGAGGGTCGCCGGGTCGTCATCGTCGGCGACATCCTGCACAGCCGGGTCGCCCGCTCCAACGTCATGTTGCTGGCCATCCTCGGCGCGGAGGTGGTGCTGGTGGCGCCGCCGACGCTGCTGCCGGTCGGGGTCACCGACTGGCCGGTGACGGTGTCGCACGACCTGGATGCCGAACTGCCCGCCGCCGACGCCGTGCTGATGTTGCGGGTGCAGGCCGAACGGATGAACGGCGGCTTCTTTCCTTCGGCGCGTGAGTATTCGGTGCGCTACGGGCTGTCCGACCGGCGCCAGGCGGTGCTTCCCGGCCACGCGATCGTGCTACATCCCGGGCCGATGCTGCGCGGCATGGAAATATCGTCGTCGGTAGCGGACTCGTCGCGATCGGCTGTGCTGCAACAGGTGTCCAACGGCGTTCACGTCCGGATGGCGGTGCTGTTCCATCTGTTGGTGGGCACCGACTCGGCCGGCACGGGGCTGGCCGGCACCGGGCTGGCCGGCAAGGGGGTGCTGGCATGAGTGTGGTGTTGCGTGGGGTGCGGCTCTACGGCGAGGGGGACCCGGTCGACGTCCTGGTCGACGACGGGCAGATCGCCGACATCGGAGCGGGGCTCGGGGAGTCCGGAGGATTCCCAGAAGACACCGACGTGATCGACGCCACTGGGCAGGTGCTGCTACCCGGGTTCGTGGACCTGCACACCCATCTGCGCGAGCCCGGCCGCGAATACGCCGAGAACATCGAAACCGGTTCGGCCGCAGCCGCCCTCGGCGGCTTCACCGCAGTGTTCGCGATGGCCAACACCAACCCGGTGGCCGACAGCCCGGTGGTCACCGACCACGTCTGGCATCGCGGGCAGCAGGTCGGCCTGGTCGACGTCCATCCGGTCGGCGCGGTCACGGTCGGGCTGGCCGGAAAAGAGCTCACCGAGATGGGCATGATGGCCGCCGGCGCCGGGCAGGTGCGGATGTTCTCCGACGACGGCAAATGCGTCGACGACCCGCTGATCATGCGTCGCGCACTGGAATACGCCACCGGCCTGGGTGTGTTGATCGCCCAGCACGCCGAGGAGCCGCGGCTGACGGTCGGTGCCGTCGCGCACGAGGGACCCAACGCGGCCAGGCTGGGCCTGTCCGGTTGGCCGCGGGCCGCCGAAGAGTCGATCGTGGCCCGTGACGCCCTGTTGGCCCGCGACGCAGGCGCCCGGGTGCACATCTGTCACGCCTCCACCGCGGGCACCGTCGAGATTGTCAAATGGGCTAAGGCGCAGGGTATTTCGATCACTGCGGAGGTGACCCCGCACCACCTGTTGCTCGACGACAGTCGGCTGGTCAGCTACGACGGGGTCAACCGGGTCAACCCACCGCTGCGCGAGGCCGCCGACGCGGTCGCGCTGCGGCAGGCTTTGGTCGACGGCGTGATCGACTGTGTGGCCACCGATCACGCGCCGCACGCCGAACACGAAAAATGCGTCGAGTTCGCCGCCGCGCTGCCCGGAATGCTCGGTCTGCAGACCGCGCTGTCGGCAGTCGTGCAGGCGATGGTGGTTCCCGGATTGCTGACCTGGCGCGACGTAGCACGGGTGATGAGCGAAAACCCGGCCCGCATCGCCGGGCTGCCGGACCAGGGCCGTCCGCTGGAGATCGGCGAGCCGGCCAATCTGACCGTCGTCGATCCGGACGCCACCTGGACGGTCGTCGGCGCCGACTTCGCCAGCCGGTCGGCCAACACCCCCTACGAGACGATGACGCTGCCCGCAACCGTGACGGCAACGCTGTTGCGCGGCAAGATCACCGCGCGCGACGGAAAGGTTCAGGCATGAACCGCGCCGGCGACGATGCGGGTGGTCCTGCGGAGGTGCGGCGCTGATGAACTCGGACACTCTGGTCGCGTCGCTGGTCATCGCCGGGCTGCTGGCCCTGCTGATCGCGTTGATCATCCAGCTGATGCTGCGCGGTTGGCGCAGACGTGCCGAGCGCCAGGCCGAGTTGATCGGGACGCTGCCCGAGATCCCGGGGCAGGTCGGCCCGGCGACGATCACCACCGCCGGCATTTACGTCGGCTGCACCATGGCCCCGGCCTGGAGCCAGCGGATCACCGTCGGCGACGTGGGCTACCGCAGCAAGGCGGTGTTGACTCGACATCACGAAGGGATCCTGGTGCAGCGCACCGGCGCGCAGCCGATCTGGATCCCGGCGGAGTCGATCTCCGGCATCCGGACCGAGCACGTGGTGGCCGGAAAAGTCGCGGCCCGCGACGGAATACTGGCAATCCGGTGGCGACTGCCGTCGGGGGTCAAAATCGACACCGGATTTCGGGCGAACAATCGCGACGAATACAAGGGGTGGCTGCAGAGTTGGCCGGAAGGAGTCGCGAAGTGAAAGCGATGCTGGTTCTCGACGACGGCCGGACGTTCACCGGCACCGCGTTCGGCGCGATCGGCCAAACCCTCGGTGAGGCAGTCTTTTCCACCGGTATGTCCGGGTACCAGGAGACCTTGACCGACCCCAGCTATCACCGCCAGATCGTGGTGGCGACCGCCCCGCAGATCGGCAACACCGGCTGGAACGGCGAGGACAGCGAAAGCCGGGGCGACAAGATCTGGGTCGCCGGCTACGCGGTCCGCGACCCCTCGCCGCGGGTGTCGAATTGGCGCGCCACCGGCACGCTGGAAGACGAGCTGATCCGCCAGCAGATCGTCGGGATCGCCGGCATCGACACCCGCGCGGTGGTCCGCCATCTGCGCAGCCGCGGCTCGATGAAGGCCGGGGTGTTCTCCGGCGACTCGCTCGCCGCACCCGAGGAACTGGCCGAACGGGTCCGCGGCCAGCAACCGATGCTGGGTGCCGACCTGGCCGGCCAGGTCAGCACCGCCGAGGCCTACGTCGTGGAACCGGATGTACCGCAACGGTTCACGGTGGCCGCTATCGATCTGGGCATTAAGACCAACACCCCGCGCAACTTCGCCCGGCGCGGAGTGCGCACCCGGGTGTTGCCGTCCTCGACGACCTTTGAGCAGATCTCCGAGCTCGCCCCGGACGGGGTGTTTTTGTCCAATGGGCCCGGCGACCCGGCCACCGCCGATCACATCGTCGAGGTGACCCGTGCGGTGCTGGGCGCCGGCATCCCGCTGTTCGGCATCTGTTTCGGCAATCAGATCCTGGGCCGTGCCCTGGGGCTGTCCACCTACAAGATGGGGTTCGGTCACCGCGGCATCAACATCCCGGTGCTGGATCACGCCACCGGACGGGTCGCGGTCACCGCGCAGAACCACGGGTTCGCGCTCGAAGGTGAAGCGGGCCAGCGGTTCGACACCCCGTTCGGTGCAGCTGTCGTCAGTCACACCTGCGCCAACGACGGCGTCGTCGAGGGTGTGAAGCTGGTTGATGGGCGCGCGTTTTCGGTGCAGTACCACCCGGAGGCCGCGGCCGGCCCGCATGATGCCGAGTACTTGTTCGACCAATTCGTCGACCTGATGACGGGGGAGCGCGGGTAATGCCGAAGTCAATATCACCGAGACTTCAGAGCTTGAGGATAATTAACTACCGAGCTTTGCGAGATGTGACTCTGAAGGATCTGACGCCATTCACCGTTCTGCTGGGCGCGAACGGTAGTGGCAAATCGACGGTATTTGACGTCTTCGCTTTCCTACACGAAGCTTTCACTGATGGTTTACGCCGTGCCTGGGATAAAAGAAACCGCATGGCTGGGATTCGAAGCATTGGCCAATCTGGGCCAGTCACATTTGAGCTGAAATACCCTGCCCCTCTCGAAGAGCAGGTGCGTGTTGTCACCTATACCCTGAAAGTTGATGAGGAACGCGGTGCCCCGATCATTGTCGACGAGCGTCTGACTTGGTCCACCAGTCCTGGCTCAGGCCGGCCTCGCGACATCATCCGCTTCAGCCGTGGCTCAGGGACTTGGTGGGACGAGTCAGGTCATGAAAGCAATCCTGAGGAGCTGGCGGGACCCGACATACTAGCGGTTTCTGCGCTTGGACAGTTCAGGAGCCACCCGCGAGTCACATATCTTCGCGAATTCGTTTCTGGGTGGTATCTGTCGTATATTTCCGCAGAAAGTTCGCGCACGACGCCCGAGGCTGGTCCGCGGCGCCGGCTTAGCCAGAACGGAGATAACCTCCCCAACGTAATCCAATATCTTGAGGAAAATCATCCTGATCGACTGTCCGAGATATTTCGCGTACTAGGACAACGCGTTCCACAGCTCGAGAAAATTGAAGCCGAACACCTCGCTGACGGCCGCCTGTTGCTGCTCCTTAAAGACCGCGCATTTCAAGATCCGATACTCGCGCGATTTGCCAGTGACGGAACGTTGAAGCTGCTCGCTTATCTCACTGTGTTGATGGATCCCGAACCGCCGCCGGTGTTCGGAATTGAAGAGCCGGAAAATCAACTCCATCCGAAACTCTTGCCGGTGCTCGCTGAAGAGATTCGCGCGGTCTCGTCGAAGTCGCAGGTATTCGTAACTACTCACTCACCCGAATTTGTAAGCGCACTCAGGCCGAAAGAATTATGGATGATAGGTCGAGCTGAGGACGGCTACGCCCGAGTGAGTCGCGCTAGCGACAACGATCTGGTGAAATCCATGGTTGAAGCTGGTGCCACCCTCGGCGACCTTTGGAGTGAGGGTTATCTAGAAGCTGCTGACCCACATGGGTTGAGATGATGGTGTACTCGCACCTTGAGATCCTCGTAGAAGAACGATCGATGTCTACGGCACTCCAAAATCTGATTCCACAGATCATCGGGGATGTCTCGCTAAAGTTTCACGTCTTCGACGGCAAGCATAATTTATTGCGCAATGTTGAAAGTAGGCTGCGAGGCTATGCAGCAGCGTTTAGATCTTGGACTGACGCCGCAGTCGTTGTGTTGGTTGATGAGGACCGTGAAGACTGTTTAGCTTTAAAAGGCGAGCTAGAAAGCGCAGCAGCGGCGACAGATTTGGGGACAGTCACAGCCCCCCGGCGGGGCAAGGTGCACGTCTTGAACCGTATAGCTATCGAAGAGTTGGAGGCTTGGTTTTTCGGAGACCCCGATGCTGTCGTTGCTGCCTACCCGAAAGTGAAACGCAGGACCTTTCCGCAGGCAGCTCTCCGTGATCCGGACTCGATACGCGGGGGAACCTGGGAAGCTCTTGAGCGGCTGCTCAACAAGCATGACTACCACTTGGGTGGGCTCCGAAAGGTTGAGTGTGCAGCGGCGATATCAGCCCATATGGACGTGTCGCGCAATTCGTCAAGAAGCTTCAACCATTTTTGTCAGGGCCTTGAAAAGCTTATCCAGGGAGGCAGGTAATGCCACGTCGGACTGATCTCAAGCACGTCCTGGTGATCGGCTCTGGGCCGATCGTCATCGGACAGGCCTGCGAATTCGACTACTCCGGCACCCAGGCGTGCCGGGTGCTGCGCGCCGAGGGGTTGCAGGTCAGCCTGGTCAACTCCAATCCGGCGACCATCATGACCGACCCCGAATACGCCGATCACACCTACGTCGAACCCATCACCGCCGCTTTCGTGGAGAAGGTCATCGTCCAGCAGGCCGAGCGCGGCAACAAGATCGACGCGCTGCTGGCCACCCTGGGCGGCCAGACCGCGCTCAACACCGCGGTCGCGCTGTACGAGAACGGCGCGCTGGAACGCCACGGCGTCGAGTTGATCGGCGCCGACTTCGACGCCATTCAGCGTGGCGAGGACCGGCAGATGTTCAAAGACATCGTCGCCAAGGTCGGCGGTGAATCAGCCCGCAGCCGGCTGTGTTTCACCATGGACGAAGTCCGCGAGACCGTCGGTGAGCTCGGACTGCCGGTGGTGGTGCGGCCGTCGTTCACCATGGGCGGTCTGGGCTCCGGCCTGGCGCACACCGCCGACGAGGTAGACCGGATGGCCGGCGCCGGGTTGGTCGCATCGCCGAGCGCCAACGTGTTGATCGAGGAATCGATCTACGGCTGGAAGGAATTCGAGCTCGAGCTGATGCGCGACAGCAAAGACAACGTCGTGATCGTGTGCTCGATCGAGAACGTCGACCCGATGGGCGTGCACACCGGCGACTCGGTGACCGTGGCGCCGGCGATGACGCTGACTGACCGGGAATACCAGCGGATGCGTGACCTCGGCATCGCCATTCTGCGCGAGGTCGGGGTCGACACCGGCGGCTGCAACATCCAGTTTGCGGTTGACCCGCGTGACGGCCGGCTGATCGTCATCGAGATGAACCCGCGGGTGTCGCGGTCGAGTGCATTGGCATCCAAGGCCACCGGCTTCCCGATCGCCAAGATCGCCGCCAAGCTGGCCGTCGGTTACACCCTCGATGAGATCGTCAACGACATCACCAAGGAAACCCCGGCCTGCTTCGAGCCCACGCTGGACTATGTGGTGGTCAAGGCGCCCCGCTTCGCGTTCGAGAAGTTCCCCGGCGCAGACCCGATGCTGACCACCACGATGAAATCCGTCGGCGAGGCGATGTCGTTGGGCCGCAACTTCATCGAGGCGCTCGGCAAGGTGATGAGGTCGCTGGAGACCAAACGCGCCGGGTTCTGGACGGAGCCCGACACCGAGGGCAGCTCCGAGGATGCGCTGGAGCGGCTGCGGACGCCCACCGAGGGTCGGCTTTACGACGTCGAGCTGGCGCTGCGGTTGGGGGCACCGGTGGACCGGGTGGCCGAAGCCTCCGGGATCGACCCGTGGTTCGTCGCGCAGATCGCCGAGCTGCTGCGGTTGCGCGAAGAGGTCGCCGGCGCACCCTTCCTTGACGGCGACCTGCTGCGCCGGTGCAAACACAGCGGCTTGTCGGACCGCCAAATCGCCGCGTTGCGACCGGAATTGGCTGGTGAAGTCGGAGTGCGCTCGCTGCGGCGGCGGCTCGGCATCCATCCGGTGTACAAGACGGTGGACACCTGCGCTGCGGAGTTCGAGGCCAAGACGCCGTACCACTACAGCAGCTACGAGCTCGACCCCGCCGCCGAAAGCGAAGTGGCCCCGCAGACCGAGAAGCCCAAGGTGCTGATCCTGGGCTCGGGACCGAACCGGATCGGCCAGGGCATCGAATTCGACTACAGCTGCGTGCACGCCGCAACGACCCTGTCGCAGGCCGGTTTCGAGACCGTGATGGTCAACTGCAACCCGGAGACGGTGTCCACCGACTACGACACCGCCGACCGGCTCTACTTCGAGCCGTTGACGTTCGAGGACGTGCTGGAGGTGTTCCACGCCGAGCAGCTCTCCGGTACTGGCGGGCCCGGTGTCGTGGGAGTCATCGTCCAGCTCGGTGGCCAGACCCCGCTGGGGCTGGCGCAGCGGCTCGCCGACGAAGGGGTCCCCATCGTCGGTACCCCGCCGGAGGCCATCGACCTGGCCGAGGACCGCGGCGCGTTCGGCGACCTGCTGGCCGCCGCGGGACTGCCGGCGCCGCGGTACGGCATGGCGACCACGTTCGCGCAGGCGCGGCGGATCGCCGCCGACATCGGCTATCCGGTGCTGGTCCGGCCGTCCTACGTGCTGGGCGGGCGCGGCATGGAGATCGTCTACGACGACGAGACGCTGCAGGGCTACATCGCCCGCGCCACCGAACTCTCGCCCGAACATCCGGTGCTGGTGGACCGCTTCCTCGAAGACGCCATCGAGATCGACGTCGATGCGCTCTGCGACGGCGACGAGGTCTACATCGGCGGCATCATGGAGCACATCGAAGAAGCCGGCATCCACTCCGGCGACTCGGCGTGCGCGCTGCCACCGGTGACCCTGGGCCGCAGCGACATCGAGAAGGTGCGCAACGCGACCGAGGCCATTGCGCACGGCATCGGGGTGGTGGGCCTGCTCAATGTGCAGTACGCGCTGAAGGACGACGTGCTCTACGTGCTGGAGGCCAACCCGCGGGCCAGCCGCACCGTGCCGTTCGTCTCCAAGGCCACCGCGATACCACTGGCCAAGGCGTGCGCCCGAATCATGCTGGGCGCCAAGATTGCTCAACTACGTGACGAGGGCCTGTTGGTGGCCGTCGGCGACGGCGGCAACGTGGCGCCCAACGCCCCGATCGCGGTGAAGGAGGCGGTGCTGCCGTTCCACCGGTTCCGCCGGGCCGACGGCTCGGGTATCGACTCGCTGCTCGGCCCGGAGATGAAGTCGACCGGCGAGGTGATGGGCATCGACCGTGATTTCGGTAGCGCGTTCGCGAAAAGCCAGACCGCGGCCTACGGATCGCTGCCCGTTTCGGGCACCGTCTTCGTGTCGGTGGCCAACCGCGACAAGCGATCCTTGATCTTCCCGGTCAAGCGACTGGCCGACTTGGGCTTCCGGGTGCTGGCTACCGAGGGCACTGCGGAGATGCTGCGCCGCAACGGGATCCCGTGCGACGAGGTTCGCAAGCACTTCGAGGAGGCGCAGCCGGGCCGGCCGAAGATGTCGGCTGTCGACGCCATCCGCGCCGGCGAGGTCGACATGGTCTTCAACACGCCTTACGGAAACCCGGGCCCGCGCATCGACGGCTACGAAATTCGCTCGGCGGCAGTCGGAGTCAACATCCCCTGCGTCACGACGGTCCAGGGAGTGTCGGCGGCGGTGCAGGGCATCGAGGCCGCCATCCGTGGCGATATCGGTGTGCGGTCGCTGCAGGAGTTGCACAGCGCGCTGAACCACGGCGGCAAGTAGGCATGCCCGGGTTCGGCGCCCGGCTGGCCGACGCGGTATCCCGACGTGGGCCACTGTGTCTGGGCATCGACCCACATCCAGAGCTGTTGCGGGCCTGGGACCTGCCGGTCAGCCCTGAGGGCCTGGCGGCGTTCTGCGATATCTGCGTCGCGGCCTACGCCGACTTCGCGGTCGTCAAACCTCAGGTCGCGTTCTTCGAGGCCTACGGCGCCGCGGGTTATGCCGTGCTGGAACGCACCATCGCCGACCTGCGTGGCGTCGGGGTGCTGGTGCTGGCCGACGCCAAGCGCGGCGACATCGGATCGACGATGGCGGCCTACGCGGCCGCCTGGACCGGCGACTCGCCGCTGGCCACAGACGCCGTCACCGCGTCGCCCTACCTCGGGTTCGGCTCACTGCAGCCGCTGCTGGACAGTGCCGCAGCGCACGGCCGCGGGGTGTTCGTGCTGGCCGCGACGTCCAACCCGGAGGGTGCGAGCGTGCAGCGCGCCCAGGTCCAGGGCGGTCCGGTGGCCCAGCTGATCGTCGACCAGGCCGGCGAGGCCAACCGGGCCCTGGGCGCCGGCACCGTCGGCGTCGTCATCGGCGCCACCGTGACCGATGCGCCCGACGTCAGCGGGCTCGGCGGACCGGTGCTGGTACCCGGCGTCGGTTTCCAGGGTGGACGGCCTGAGGCGCTGGGTGGCCTGGGTGGCGCCGTGTCCGGGCAGTTGCTGCCCGCGGTGTCGCGCGACGTGCTGCGGGCCGGACCGGACGTGGCAGCGGTGCGTGCGGCAGCGGAGCGGATCCGCGCGGCAGTCGCTTACCTGGCCCGCTGAGCCGATCTGCGACACGCGCGACCCGCCGGGATATTCCTCACCGGGCCAGATTCGTCTTTTTGACCCGTGTCACCGCGCCCGGGTGAAGCGTTTCCCGGCGACCGGCCAGATCGGCCGCTGACGGTAAAAGTGCAGGTGAAAGCACTTTCAAGATGGTGAAGACAGGTGCTCGGCAGCGCCGGTCCCGCGGTTGACGGCCCCCCGGTCCGGGCCCGTTACGACGCCACAAGCTGCGACTTTGTAGCTTCAACCAGGGGGGCGGGTTAGATTTCGTCGGAAGACGTGGGTACGGTCGTCACCGCTGGCTGGAGTACCCAGCCGAGACAAACGAAGATCGATATCTGTTGCTTATTCGTACGGAGGAATCGTGGCTCTTCCCCAGTTGACCGACGAGCAGCGCGCGGCAGCGTTGCAGAAGGCTGCCGCCGCACGCCGAGCGCGAGCCGAGCTCAAAGACCGGCTCAAGCGCGGCGGCACCAATCTCCAGCAGGTGCTCAAGGATGCCGAGACCGACGAGGTCTTGGGCAAGATGAAGGTTTCCGCGCTGCTCGAGGCGTTGCCGAAGGTGGGCAAGGTCAAGGCGCAGGAAATCATGACCGAGCTGGAGATCGCCCCGACGCGCCGGTTGCGCGGGCTCGGCGACCGGCAGCGCAAGGCCTTGTTGGAAAAGTTCGACTTCACCGCCTGACCCTGGCGACGATGCGGGCCGAAAGGCCTGAGCAGGAGTCGGACCGTCGGGTAAGCCGGGAGACTCGTTGAGCGCCAACCGGGGACCGGACCGCACGGGTCGCGTGATCGTGCTGTCCGGTCCGTCCGCGGTGGGTAAGTCGACACTGGTCCGCTGTCTTCGCCAGCGGATACCCGATCTGTATTTCAGCGTCTCCGTCACCACGCGGGCGCCAAGGCCCGGTGAGGTGGACGGGGTGGACTACCACTTCGTGTCGATGGAACGCTTTGCGCAGCTGATCGACGACGGTTCGCTGTTGGAATGGGCGGAAATTCACGGTGGCCTGCACCGATCGGGCACCCTCGGCAGACCGGTGCGCGACGCCGTCAGCGCCGGACATCCGGTCCTCATCGAGGTCGACCTGGCCGGAGCCCGCGCGGTCAAGCAGGCGATGCCCGAAGTGGTCACCGTGTTCCTGGCCCCACCGAGTTGGGCGGCCTTGGAGGCCCGGCTGGTCGGTCGGGGGACCGAGACACCCGAGGTGATCGAGCGTCGGCTCGCCACCGCACGCGTCGAATTGGCGGCCCAAGACGACTTCGACGAAGTCGTGGTGAATGGTCAATTGGAAACAGCGTGCTCAAAATTGGTATCATTGCTGGTTGGATCTTCGCCTGAGACGGCGTGACCGTCCAACCCGACCCGATTCGCGATGTAGTCGCAGATCATCCAAGGCCGCCAGGAGAAAATTTACGTGAGTAGTTCGCAGACCGACGCCTCGTTGACCGCCGTCCCCGACCAGTTCGAATCGTCCTCGAGTGGCATCGGCGCCTACGACACGCCGCTGGGTATCACCAACCCGCCCATCGACGAGCTACTCGCGCGGGTCTCCAGCAAGTACGCGCTGGTGATTTACGCGGCCAAGCGGGCCCGCCAGATCAACGACTACTACAACCAGCTCGGCGAGGGCATCCTCGAGTACGTCGGGCCCCTGGTCGAGCCGGGCCTGCAGGAGAAGCCGCTGTCGATCGCGATGCGCGAGATCCACGGCGATCTGCTCGAGCACACCGAAGGCGAGTAGCGGGCTCTGCGCATGAGCCTCTCGGGTGAGAAGCGGACGGACCGCAAGCGGATCGTCGTCGGCGTCGCCGGTGGCATCGCTGCCTACAAGGCCGCCACTGTGGTCCGTCAGCTCACCGAGGCCGGCCATCGGGTCCGCGTCATCCCCACCGAATCCGCGCTGCGCTTCGTCGGGGCCGCCACCTTCGAAGCCCTATCGGGTGAGCCCGTGCAGACCGGGGTATTCGACAACGTGCCCCAGGTGCCGCACGTCGCCATCGGCCAGAACGCCGACTTGGTCGTCGTCGCGCCCGCCACCGCCGACCTGTTGGCCCGGGCCAGTCACGGCCGCGCCGACGATCTGCTGACCGCCACGCTGCTCACCGCGCGATGCCCGGTGCTGTTCGCCCCGGCCATGCACACCGAGATGTGGCAGCACCCCGCGACCATCGAGAACGTCGCCACGCTGCGAAGCCGGGGCGCCGTGGTGCTCGAACCGGCCTCCGGCCGATTGACCGGTGAAGACAGCGGCGCAGGTCGGTTGCCCGAGGCCGAGGAGATCGTCACCTTCGCCCAGCTGCTGCTGGAACGGCACGACGCGATGCCCTACGACCTGGCCGGCGTCAAACTGCTCGTGACCGCCGGTGGGACCCGTGAGCCGATCGACCCGGTCCGCTTCATCGGCAACCGCAGTTCCGGCAAGCAGGGCTACGCGCTGGCGCGGGTGGCTGCCCAGCGGGGTGCCGAGGTGACCCTGATCGCCGCGCACACCGCCGGGCTGATCGACCCGGCCGGCGTCGAGGTGGTGCACGTCAGCTCGGCCCAACAGCTCCGCGACGCGGTGTCCAAACATGCGCCCGACGTCCACGTGCTGACAATGGCGGCGGCGGTCGCCGACTTTCGGCCGACCCAGGTCGCAACCGCCAAGATCAAAAAAGGCGCCTCCGACGACTCAGCGCCGCACATCGACCTGATCCGCAACGACGACGTGCTGGCCGCGGCCGTGCAGGCCCGCACCGCCGGTCAGCTGCCCAACATGCAGGCCATCGTCGGCTTCGCCGCCGAGACCGGCGACGCCAACGGTGACGTGCTGTTTCACGCGCGGGCCAAGTTGCGGCGCAAGGGATGTGACCTGCTGGTGGTCAACGCCGTCGGCGACGGCAAAGCGTTCGAGGTGGACAACAACGACGGCTGGCTGCTGGCCGCCGACGGCACCGAGTCGGCGCTGCAGCCCGGCTCGAAGACGCTGATGGCCAGCCGTATCGTGGACGCGATCGTCACCTTTCTGCAGCGGGGCGCCTCAGACGCCACCTGAGAACGCCACGGGGCCGCCGAGGCACTGCGGACCGGCCGGTAACATAAACCCGCCTGGCGATATAATTTGCCTAACTAACGTTTTTTCATGTGTCTGGAAAGGGAGAGAGTGTGAGCGAACAGGGTCGGTTGTTCACCAGCGAATCGGTGACCGAGGGGCATCCAGACAAGATCTGTGACGCGATCAGCGACTCGGTGCTCGACTCGTTGCTGGCCGTGGACCCGCGCTCACGTGTCGCCGTCGAGACGGCCGTCACCACCGGTCAGGTGCACGTCATCGGCGAGGTCACCACGACGGCCAAAGAAGCGTTCGCCGACATCACCAACACCGTGCGTGCGCGCATCCTCGACATCGGCTACGACCACTCCGACAAAGGGTTCGACGGGGAGACCTGCGGCGTCAACATCGGCATCGGCCGTCAGTCGCCCGACATCGCCCAGGGCGTGGACACCGCGCACGAGACGCGCGTCGAAGGTGCTGCGGACCCGCTGGACTCCCAAGGCGCCGGCGACCAGGGCCTGATGTTCGGCTACGCGATCGCCGACACCCCGGAACTGATGCCGCTGCCGATCGCGTTGGCGCACCGGCTGGCACGGCGTCTGACCGAGGTACGCAAGAACGGCACGCTGCCCTACCTGCGCCCGGACGGTAAGACTCAGGTCACCATCGAATACGAAGACAACATCCCGACCCGGCTGGACACCGTCGTGGTCTCCACCCAGCACGCCGACGGCATCGACCTGTTCAAGACGCTGGACCCCGACATCCGCAAGCACGTGCTCGAGACCGTCCTGCAGGAATTGGCTCACGAGACGCTGGACTCGTCGTCGACTCGGGTGCTGGTCAACCCGACCGGAAAGTTCGTCGTCGGCGGACCGATGGGTGACGCCGGCCTGACCGGCCGCAAGATCATCGTCGACACCTACGGCGGCTGGGCCCGCCACGGCGGCGGCGCGTTCTCCGGCAAGGACCCGTCCAAGGTGGACCGGTCGGCGGCGTACGCGATGCGCTGGGTGGCCAAGAACATCGTCGCAGCCGGCCTGGCGGAGCGGGTCGAGGTGCAGGTGGCCTACGCCATCGGCAAGGCCGCCCCGGTCGGCTTGTTCATCGAGACGTTCGGCACCGCCACCGTCGACCCGGTCAAGATCGAGAAGATCGTGCCCGAGGTGTTCGACCTGCGGCCCGGCGCGATCGTCCGCGACCTGGACCTGCTGCGTCCGATCTACGCGCAGACCGCGGCGTACGGCCATTTCGGCCGCACCGACATCGACCTGCCGTGGGAGCGCCTGGACAAGGTCGAGGACCTGCAGCGCGCCGTGTAGCTCCAACCGCGAAAGCCCCCGCCTGCGGGGGCTTTTCGTGTCAACCGGTGAATTGGTAGTCGTCGAGGTCGAAACGCCTACTGCGCCAATAGACCTCGAACGTGTGCGCGGGTCGCAGCGCGACGTCGCCGTTCTTGTCGAAGTAGTAGCTGTTGGCCCCCCGGCAGCTGTCCTGCCAGAACACCTGGCGGTGCCGGCGGCGCAATTGCTCGGCGAAGTAGCGGGCATTGGCTTCATCGCTGATCTCGACCCGGCTGGCGCCGCGCTGCCGGGCGCGCTTCATGCACCGCACCATGTGGTGAGTCTGCGCCTCGATCAACGCAAAGTACGACGATCCGACGTAGCCGTAGGGGCCCATCGTGGAAAAGAAATTGGGAAAGCCGGGAATGGCCGTACCCTCGTAGGCCTGCGCGCGGTTGTCCTCCCAGAACTGTTTCAGCGACCGCCCGCCGCTGCCGGTCACCGCGAAGGTCGGTGTGCTGTCGGTGTCGAAGACGTGAAAACCGGTGGCCAGCACCAACACATCGATCTCGTGGTTGGTGCCGTCGGCGGTAGCTACCGCTGACGGCGTGATCTTGTCGATCGGCTCGGTGACCAGTCGGACGTTGTCGCGGTTGTAGGTCGACAGGTAGCTGTTGTGGAAACCGGGCCGTTTGCAGCCGATCGCGTAACTCGGGGTGAGCTGTTGACGCACCGCCGGGTCATGTACCTTCCGGCGCAGATAGCCGCGGCCCAGCAACTCCATCCAGCGGGCCAGCGGGTACACGGTGAAGTACTGAGCGGGCAGCGGGAAGGTCACCTCGACGTAGGTCTGGGTGATCAGCCGCTGCAGTGTCTTGGTGCCGGGCAGCCGCAACGCCCAGTGCGCCGGCGTGGGCAGCGGCACGTCGAACTTCGGGAAGCACCAGATCGGTGTGCGCTGAAAGACGGTGAGCTCGCTGACAATCGGCGCGATCTGGGGAATCAGTTGGACCGCCGACGCGCCGGTGCCGATCACTGCCACCCGCTTACCGGTCAGGTCGAGGCTGTGGTCCCAGCGGGCGGTGTGCACGCACTCTCCGGCGAACGAGTCGACGCCGTCGATGTCGGGTGGCTTGGGCACGGTGAGCACGCCGCTGCCGTTGTAGACGAACCGCGCGGTGACCACGTCGCCGGCATCGAGCTGGACCCGCCACAGCGACCGCTCGTCGTCGAACTCGGCGGCCACGACCGTGGTGTTGAACCGGATTTTCGGCCGGATCCGGTATTTGTCGGCGCAGTGCTGGGCGTAGGCCTTCAGTTCCCCGCCACGCGCGTAGGTGCGCGACCAGTCCGGTCGCTGCTCGAACGAGAACTGGTAGGACGCCGACGGAATGTCCACCGCGATGCCGGGATAGGTGTTCCAGTACCAGGTTCCGCCGACGTCGTCGCCGGCTTCGACGATGAGGTAGTCGCTGAAGCCTGCCCGGTCGAGTTTGATCCCGGCGCCGATGCCGGAGAACCCTGCACCGACGATCAGGCAGTGGTAGTCGGGCCGATCAACGTTCATCGGTGCCTCTCTCGGGGGCCGCTACAGCCGGCCAGTCGATACCGACGGTACTGCGAATTTAATGCAGCGCCGCTTTCAGGACGGCCAGACCCCGGTTGGTCGCCTCCGCCGCGGCCGGGATCAGCAGCGCGAAGCTGACGTAGCCGTGTACCAGGGTGCCCTCGTTGCTCAGCTGGGCGGGTGTGCCGGCCGCGTTGAGCAGCTCCGCGTAGAGGGCGGCGTCGTCGCGCAGCGGGTCGTGCTCGGCGCTGCCGATGAAGGCCGGGGCCAGCCCGGAGAGATCGGCGGCGTTGCACGGCGCAAGGGCGGCGGGTAGCGCCTTGGGGTCGTCGATGTCGACGCCCGGTACGTACCAGCTCATGAATACGTCGATGACCTCGCGGTTCAGGATCGGCGCGTCGGCGTTCTCGGTGAACGACGGCATCGACAGGTCGGCGGTGATGCTCGGGTACCAGAGCAGCTGAAACGCCAGCGCCGGCCCGCCCTCGTCGCGGGCCCGCTGGGCGATCACCGCGGCCAGGTTGCCGCCGGCCGAGTCGCCGGCGACCGCGATGCGGTCGGGGTTGCCGCCCAGCTCAGCGGCGTGCTCGGCGACCCACTGCAACGCGGCCCAGCAGTCGTTCAGTCCGGCCGGGAAGGGGTGCTCGGGGGCCAGCCGGTAGTCGACGGACACCACGATGGCGTCGGCGCCGACAGCGTGCGCCCGCGCGACCGGGTCGTGGGTATCCAGGTCGCCGAGGGCGAAGCCGCCGCCGTGGTAGAACACGACGATCGGCAGGCTGCCGGGTTCGGACTGCGGCCAGTAGATGCGAACCGGGATCTCGGTCAGGTCGCCATGAGAGATGGTGCGGTTTTCGATACGCAGATCCGGCAGCATCTCCGGGGGCGCCTTGAGTTGGCGCAGCCGCGCGCGGGCCACGTCGACGCCGTCGGATGCCTTGAAGGTCATCGGGAAAGCGTCGACCAGGGCCTTCAGCGTCGGATCGATGTGTGGTCGGGCGGTGGTCGGCTCCGTCATGGATTTCTCCTTTGTCACCGTACGTGCAACGCCTCGCGCAGCGCGGCCAGCCCGCGATCCATCGCCTCGGTCGCCGCCGGCACCACCCCGGCGTAGCCGAGGTAGCCGTGCACCATCGTCTCGGCGTTGTGCACCTCGACCGGAACGCCGGCCGCGGCGAGCAGTTCACCGTAGCGCGCCCCGTCGTCGCGCAGCGGATCGTGTCCGGCGACGGCGATGTAGGCGGCGGGTAGGTCGGCCAGGTTCGCGTTGCGGCCCGGCGCCATCCCGACAGGGGGATCAAACAGGTCGATCTCGCCCGCGTAGTAGCGGCTGAAGGCGGCGACGGCCGCACTGTCCAGCACTGGCGCGCCATGGTTTTCGCTGAACGATGGCAGCGACGAGTCCCACAGCGTCGCCGGGTACCACAACAGCTGGAACGAAATGGGTGGGGCGCCTTGAGCCGCTTCGTCGCGTGCACGCTGCGCGATGACCGCCGAGATGTTGCCGCCCGCGGAATCTCCCGCCACCGCAAGCCGACTCGCGTCGGCGCCGATCTCACTGCCGTGCTGGGCGACCCATTGCGTTGCGGCCCAGGCATCGTCGATTGCGGCGGGGTAGGGGTGTTCGGGCGACAGC
>Ga0209012_1000919_pt1 | contig 34783 bp, 38 predicted proteins | sample RS3BMetagenome_FD_184735 | JGI IMG/M metagenome (GOLD analysis project Ga0209012, IMG submission 184735) | Ferric oxide microbial mat and aquatic microbial communities from Rainbow Spring, Yellowstone National Park, USA - RS3B (SPAdes) (version 3) ...
TATCATTGATAACTAGTATAATAATATCCCATCTTCTTGTATTCAGGTATACTGTTTATGGAACTACACTTCCCATACAGCTTATAATATCTCCAATCTTTGTGTCTATAGCCTTTATATTAGCTATAGCCATACCATTTTTGGCATCATACATTGCATTGAGAAAGTTCAGAAGGAATATAGATAGAATGCTTGCAGAGTATTAAGTCAAGTTCCGAAAGTCTGTCTATATTTCGTGAGGAATCTGCGCCCAGCTCTGATTACGTCATCGATGTCTGAGTAGGAACGGTTCGTGCAGACGACCGATTTGAGGGGCTTGTTCACGAGCCTCTCCACTGGGTTGAGGTTGGGCGCCCTCTTTGGCAGCATCTTCACCCTCAGCACGGGATGCTCGCGAATGAATTTCTCCACCTTCTTCGTCTTATGGCACGGAGCGTGGTCCACGAAGAGTATGATCCTCCTCGCCCCGCGTCTCTTGGCGTACTGGATGAGGTTGGAGAGGTGGAGCTTGAATTCTCTGCTCCTCCTCTTCGCATAGGTGTTAAAGATGAATCCGTCCCTCCTCCTCTTCGGCCAGAAGAGCGTCACGAACGTGTTCCTCCTTCGGTTGTAGCCCGGCGTGACAACTCTCCTCTGGGTTCCTCTCTTCATCCATTCTGCCTCGACCTTCGGATAGAGAGACACCCAGGTCTCATCCTCGAATGCGACCATCACCCCCTTTTTGCGAGGGCAGGGGCTATCTGCTTGTAGCTCCTCACTTCTCTCTCCTTCCTTGCGTACGAGTGGTCGTCGCTCTTCACGTCCAGTTTGGGCCTCTTGTACGAGAGGCCAAGGTCACGGAGTATCCCGTGGACCTGCGTGGGGCTGATCTCAACTCCCTCGCTCTTCAGGGCCTTCGATATGTCCCTGACGACCCACCTTCCCTTCAGGAATCCGAATGCCTTGGGATCCCTTTTCAGCAGCATTGGTATCAACCTCATGGCGGCGGAGCGCTTCCTTGCCAGCTTGCATGGAGGCTTTCTGCTCATCAGCCCATCGAGTCCATTCCTCCTGTAGAGGCGCTCCCACTTGAAGACAGCACCCATGCAGACTTGGAGGGAGCTAGCCACCTGCTTCACCTTCATTCGTCCCCTTCGACCTCATCAGGATAGCGCTCGCCCTTGCGTACTCCATCTTGTCCTTGGTCCTCTTCACGAACCTGGACAGGTTCCTCTTCTCATTCCTCGTGAGTTTGAACTTCATGGAGATAGATTGGGTACATGATGACAAAACGGGGTTGCACAGATTTCCTTCACTGATATGTCAAAATCATCTGAACGAGCTTACGGAACTTGACTTAGTTCATGTATAAAATAAACATTCGCCTATCTTCTATGAGGCTAGAAGATTGGTAAGGTATCTCCTTCCCCTTTCTTTATGCCATAAATTTCTGAATCACCAGGAGGCAGTACTCGCACGAATTCGTCAACAGCTGGCAATTGAATATTTACCACATGTTGCTCTATCAGCTTCATTATCTTCTTTGCTGTTGCTAGAGGCTTCATGCCTCCTGGCACAATTTCAACTATTATGGGGCTATATTTTGATATGCTCGAGGTAGGACCTGAACATGCTCTTGGCTTCCCGTCTAGCTTTGTTACTCCGACTCCTAGGATAAGTCTTATGTTTTTTACATAATTTCTCTGTCCTTCAATCATAAAGCTGCCTCGAGCCATATACATCCCAGCCGGAGCCCCCAGTTTAACCTGGTCTGGTTGGACAAAGTAAGCATCTGCAGCAGTTAGCCCTTCTCTCCAAGCCCTGCTGTAACAGACTGTTGCTGCTGCAGTTTCAAAGATGCTAGCCTGGCCTGCGTCCTTTCCCTTTTTAAGTAAAAAGAATGGAGAGCCTGTAACTTCCGCATGAAATACAAGGTCTTCTTTCTCCATCTTTTTCCTGATAAGCAGGCTATTTGAGCCCGAGTCCCTTCCTCCTATAGCAAGAAACGACTCGCTCGTAACTAACCATCTGAAACTTTCGAACCACTTGACCTGTTTAACTTGTTCCATCTTAACCGTCTCTACCCTAGGCCTTTCGATCTTCTGCAGTGCCTTCTCCATCTTTCCTATCGAATCAATTATCTGAGATGCGGAGGAAACCAGCTTCTTCGATTCTGCGAAGAGTTGAGAGGCCAGTGCATATGAATTATCGAAGATCCTTCTTCTTCCATCGAATAACCATACACCATTTTCATATCGGATAGAAGAGTTAAGAGAATTAACCATCTCTCCTGCCTTATCTAAAGAAATCTGACCGGAATTTAAAGCTGCAGCTATCTCCTTCAGCCTTTCTGCTGTATGAATTGTTGCTTCATACATCTTTCTTGCAGATTCTATCCTTTTCTTCTCCCTCTCCATTCTGCTGAAATCTTCTGTAACGCCAGATGCTAAAATTCTCTCTGTCAGTGATGAATCGAAGATTTCACCTATCTGCTGAGATGAAAGATTTTTGCCAGCAGTGCCCAGATGGCTGAGCTGAATGGATGAAAGTACTGCCTTCCCTTCAGCTTCATAAATGTAGAATTCTCTTGATTTATTTGCTTCTTCTTCAAGCTCATACAGCTTCGACAAGAGCTTGGATGCAGATTCCGTGTTGATAGCTGAGCCATCGCTCAGCCCAGACCTTGCCACAACCTCCCTCAATATCCTGTCAGGTAGCTGAACAATCCTTCCTATAAGTTTCGTAAGCCCTGTAACTTCTCCCGCAGATTGAAGCAGCATCTCAGGAGAAAGTGAATCAAGAGTTGCTTTCTTTGGCTTTGGCGGAGAGTAGACCAAGCCGAGATGAAGAGACCTCTCCTTGGTCTCGATATCGTGCAATAAGGCTAAAATTCTTCTATTTGCATCAGTAATGATTATGTTGCCGGCTCCAAAGAATTCCGCAAATAAACTCAGTCTTTGCCCTACATGTGTGAATTCTATAGTTACAATCCTCTCGCCTCTTATTGTGTAGCATGAATCTAACTGCGACCTTACAAGATGCTTTCTTGTCAACCTGCAGAATTCATTCATTTCACCTTCATTGAGTTGATGCATGCTAGTAATCCAGAGTCCTATTCTTGGATGCAGTGCAAGGCTCTTACTGCCCATCTCGGACCTATGAAATCTGAAGAGTATCCCTTCGCCGGTAAGCGGGTAAACATTATTAACGTACCATCCCTGGAGCTCGTTCTGTACAATGCCTGATAAGGCTCCCAGCTCGAAAGCAGAAAGCTCTAGTCCCAAGGACTCCCGCTTCAAGGGTCTCAACCCTTTAGATAAGCTGTACTACTGGAGGATAGGTCTTTCTATACTTGCTGGGGTTATTTCTGGAATGTTTTATAACGGGCAGGAAAGCACACAATTGCTAGGGTTCGTCTTCTTCCTGTTCTTCTACATGCTCAGTGTTGTAATATCCAGATTCAGAGGATGGACTCCCGGAAGAAAGGCCTACACTCATGGTGTTATAACTGCCCTCATCTTTTGGTTCGTCGCCTTCAGCCTTTATGTTACTTTTCTTTACCCCTGACAACTTTAGCAGAATTACTATGAATTCTGCATAAATTCTGTCTTCTGCATCGAGCATCGGTATTTCCTTGATTCTTGACATGGTTTCCTCAAGTGAATTGCAGTGCTCGGCCGAAAGAGTAGTCAGGCTCTGAACACTCTTTATAGCTAGCATAATACCTTTCAATTCCCTTTCATTCAACCTTTCCTTCAGCGAGTCCACCAATTTTAAAGCCTCGGTCTGGTCTCTGAGTGCTGCCGCTGCAACCTGCTCGATTTCAAGGCTAGTAATATTCAAATCTCTCTTAGGCCCTCCTCTTCTATAGTGAACCTACAAACCTCACCTGAACCCTCCCATCTAATCGAATAATAGTCTTTCAGTTTAAAAAGTTCGAACTCCGAGAGAAGATAAGGGGCCAAAAAGTCTTCTCCAAGAACTGTATTCCTCTGCAAGAAGGGGTTGAAAGATAGCCTCTGTGTAGCTATCGCAAACCTTCCCTTCATCAGACTCCAAACGTTAAGCCTTCTTGCAAGTAATGAAAGCATGCTAGATTCTCTTGACCTATAGCCCTGGCTCAAAAATGGCTCCGCCATGTCGTCGAAGAGTATTATATCGTAAGAAGAAGAGAGTGCATCCATAGCCCTGCTGTATATTACAAAGGGGTCTCCTGACTGCAGTACATCAACCCCCTCGAGAATGTCAGCCTGCTTATCTGACGGAGCCATCTGCCTGACCCTCTCAGGTCTGAACTTGAGCTGAGTATCGAAGAGCAGTATTTTCAGGTTTCTAACTGCGTTGTTTGCTATTATTGAGAAGAGCAGTTGAGACTTGCCAGTTCCTGCCTCCCCCGACAGCTGAAGTAAGCCTGCATATTTCCATCTTTCAGCTATGAATTTATCAAGCCTCGAAAGGCCGGTTTTTATCGTCGTTGGAGCAGGTGGCCTCTTGCCAGGATAAAACAAGACAAAATCTTCACTCAACACTTGACATCAAGAACAGTGCATATTTTAACCCATTATGCAATTTCTTTCTATCAGGATAAACGTTCAGAAGGGTTTTTATTGATGCCTCGTGAACGGCATTCCGCAGTGAATGAAATATCCCCAAGCATAAAAAGGCCACTCTTCATGCTCCAGAAGTCTATCAATAAGCCAGTCAGGGTCAGGTTGAAGAATTCCGAGGAATACAGAGGAAACATGGTTAACGTTGATGCCTACATGAACGTATTTCTTGAAGGTGCAGTTGAGTATAACGATAAAGGAGATATGGTAACTAACTATGGCAGGGTTGTTATAAGGGGTAATAACGTTCTTTTCATAAAGCTTGACGAAGCCTTGAAGATCTGACCTTCCTCGATTTTGCAAAGTATCCAATTTTCCGGTTGAAACCTTCTCCCTTGCAGTATGCTATTGCATCATTGACATCGATTGAAATTCTGAATTTCTTTCTGAAGTATGTTACTATGTTATTTATGTCTCTCTTTAGCAATTCCTCAGCTGACCGCTGATCAGACCTGACAGCCTGGGGCCAGTCGATCAACACTATTTCGTGCTCTGGTGTTATGAGGATGTTGAATTCGCTCAGGTCTGAATTGACAACTCCAGCTTTCTGGTAGACATCTCTTACAGCATCGAGCACTTTCATCAGTATAGCATCCGCGTCATCTAATCTTCTCACCTTATAGAGAGGGATTCCCATTTTCATTTCCATAACTATTGCATGGTATGCCCTGCCTATGCATTTTGGAACCCTCAGGTGAAACTTCTCAAGCTGCTTTAGTATTCTCTCTTCCCTTTGCGCACTTTTCAGGCTTGAAAGTAGCCATTTGTGTCCTTGGGATGAATTATAGGGCCTCTTTTTAGCAACGCTGCGGAAAGATATTCTACCTATCCTGAAGAGCTTAAGCGCCACAGCTTTTCCAACATTATCTATCGCCTCGTAAACATCAGACTCCTTCCCTATTCCTATGGGTATTCCTACATGGCTTAGCAAGTTTTTCCTAACAAGTGTATGAAGAGCAAGTGTATCTAAGCCAAGCATTGTTACCCTGTATCCTCCCTTTTCCCTTGCAAAGAGTCCGTTCTTCAACAGCATCTCTTCAGCATAGCACACCCTGTCTTCAGGAAGGTAAGTGGATCTAACCAGAGATGAATGAGGGATGTTCATAAACCTAGGGACAAGTGAAACAGATGCAGTTAGCACTCTGAAAGCTTCATCACTCAGAACTGAAGTAAGAGAAGCAGCTTTTCTTACCTGATCTACCATCTGCAATATATGAGATGGGCTGGTCAATAAGCTGTTCGCATGAATGTGGCCTCACAACATCGATTTTACAAAGTACAAGAAGGACTCTTCGGGTTTACCAGGCCTGCTTGAATATTCAGGATGGTATTGAGTACCAAAGTAAAATCTGTTCCTTGGGTATTCGAGCACCTCTGCCCTTCTACCACCATCGCTGAAAGCAGAAAAGACAAGACCCTTTCTTTCAAGTTCTGGCCTTAGTTCTGGATTGATTTCATACCTGTGCCTGTGCCTTCTCACTATCCTTTTCTTGCCATATATTTTATATGCTAGTGTCCCCTCCTTGATGAGTATCTCATGCCCTCCGAGACGCATGGTCGCACCCAGTTCGGTTACCGCCTTTTGCTCTGGCAGTAAATCAACTACAGGATGAGAGGTGGAGGGGTCTATTTCTGTGGAATTGGCGTCTTCCCATCCCAAGACATATCTGGCAAATGCTATTGTTGCCATCTGGAAGCCGAAACAAAGGCCAAGAAAAGGAATATCTTTCTCTCTGGCAAAGTTGGCTGCTACTATCTTCCCTTCAGTCCCTCTCTCACCAAATCCCTGAGGTATCACTATTCCTTCAAAATCACCCAGCAGCTTGGGGTCTCTATTCTCCAGCGTTTCAGATTCGACCCAGCTCAAGTCTATACCTACGTTCATGTACGCAGCCGCATGGTGAAGTGCATGGTTGACACTGACATAGCTATCTGCTAACGTTGCATATTTCCCCACCATAGCTACCCTTACCTTTCTTCCCTTAGGTTCGAAACCTTTGACTATCCTTGTCCATTCGCCCCAGACAACCTTCTTCTTCAGTTTGATCTTTGAAGAGATAGCCTTCATTATCCCTTCATCATAAAGCACATTCGGCAGCTTGTAAACAGTTTCAAGGTCGGGGTTTGAGATAACAGCCCAGTCTGGGATGCTTGTGAAAAGAGCTATCTTCCTCTTGAGTTCTATAGGCAGCCTCACCCTGCTTCTAACAACTATACAATCAGGCTGGATACCTATTCTTCTCAGCTCTTGTACGCTGTGCTGTGTAGGCTTCGTCTTCAGTTCTCCTACAGGGTCTATGGAGGGGGCTAGAGTTACGTGTATAAAGAAGCAGTTCTCCTTGCCTTCTTCAAGGGCCATCTGCCTGAATGCTTCTAGAAAAGGAAGACTCTCGATATCTCCAACAGTACCGCCGCATTCAACCAGCAGAACTTGGAGCTCCTCAGTCTTTGCTACGTTTCTTATCCTTTTCTTGATTTCGTCCGTTACATGAGGAATTATCTGGACGCAGCTTCCCAGATATCTTCCCTTTCTTTCAGCGTTTATTACTGTCTGGTATACCTGGCCTGTAGTTATATTTTCTGCTTTGGTCAAATTCTTATCCAAGAACCTTTCATAAGTTCCTAAGTCCATATCGCATTCACCTCCGTCCTCTGTTACGAAGACTTCACCATGCTGCAGTGGATTCATTGTGCCCGCATCCACATTCAAATAAGGGTCAACCTTCATGCATGAAACCCTATATCCTGCAAGCGAAAGCAGCTTGGCTACCGAAGCTACTGTAACTCCTTTACCAAGCCCTGATAGAACTCCGCCTGTGACGAAGATATATTTTGTCGCTGGCATAATTACCTTATTCAATGCATACTCTTAAACTCTATTGTTATAACTTCATCTGACATAGGGATAGAGAGTTCCAGCCAAGTCTGCTATATCAACTATAAGCCTGATGAATTCATACAATGCTGAGATCATCTGACCTTCCCTTGCAGATTCTATTTGTGAAAGCATGCTAACCTCACTCTGAACTGCAGAAATCGAATGCAAAAAGCTGCTGTAAGGCTCCTTTGCAGACCCAAAAAAATGAAGGAGGGCTAAGTCGTGTACTTCTGAGATCTTCTGAACCACTCTGTCGACTTTCAAGACCAGGTCTTCATCTAAAGGAAATAGCAGGTCCGAAAACTTGCACGCAATATCTCCCATGTACTCCAAATGCTGGTACGCTACCCTGTAGTCTAAAGCTTTAACTGCAGAAAGAGCATACTTTGCAGAAAGGGCAGAGTCAGATGCTATCTGCCTGAGCATCCTTACTCCAAGGAAGTAAAGCCTGTCCATTTCTTCGTCCCTGTTTCTTATATCTTCTTTCAGCTCATGGTCTTTTGAGGCAGCAGCCTTGACGGAGTCTATATACATGCTTTTGATAATGATGTTCATTCTCCTGAAGATCTTTTCAGGTGTCATCCCACCTTCTTCAAGCATAAAGCGATAGGTCAAAGAACTATCGTCCTCTTCAACAAGTTCCAAGCCCAGAAAGGACTTGCCAATTTCCTTAACCATCTTTCTTATTCTGTAACTTGAACTGCCGTAGACAAGTTTGACCATCTCCTTGCCAGAAAGGTAAGCTGCAGCAACTTCTCTTTCAATTCTTTGCTTATCTTCTTCGTTAACCGTTATTGAAGCAAAGAGCTTGCCAGAATCTGATGAAAGATGGTAGGGAGAAATGAGAATAGACCCTTGCGCCGTCTCCTCTATCTCAACCAGATCTCCCTTCTTTAGACCTCTGCTCTTTACCCATGACTTGGGAAGTGATATGAACAGAGTCCCTCCACCTATCCTCTGCAGTCTTCTGTAAATCATGAAAACACTCAAGATTCCACTCTACCATTCAAGTTTAAATCTGTTATTATTTTTGAATAGACAAGATAAATTATTACAGTTGAATTTCAAAACACTATCACTTATATACCATTGCAACGATTGCCTCTATGCGTTCAGAAAATTGGTATACATATCGAGACTGACGCTGAAGGGGTTCAAATCTTTTCCCCAGAAGCCTGTCTCGATACAGTTTGAGAACGGCCTCAACAGCATAACAGGCCCAAACGGGTCAGGAAAGTCGAACATAATTGATGCGATAAGGTTTGTGCTTGGAGAAAACAGTCCCAAGAGCCTCAGGCACAGTAAGATGTCAGACATAATATACGACCAGTCCAAGGAAGAAAACCCTTATGCCAGGGTCTCTCTTACATTAGAAAATACAGACAAATCTCTCCCTCTCGAAGAAGAGAAGGTTATAGTTACAAGAGAGTTAAGAAAGAATGGAGATAGTCTGTACTTTATCAACAGTAGAAGGATGTCAAGGAACCAGTACCTGGAGATACTGAGTGCTGCCCATATTTCCTACGATGGAATGAACATAATTGCTCAGGGGACGATACAGAGGCTTGCAGAGCTTAACCCAGACGAGAAGAGAAATGCTGTGGAGCAGTTTCTTGGCCTGAAACACTTTGATGAGAAGAAGGCAGAGGCCATGGCAAGACTAAGGGAAGCGGATAACGAACTTGCAATATCCTTCGCAAAGCTGGATGAAAGAAGGGAAGCAATAGAGAGGTTGCAGAAGGAGAGGAACGATGCACTGAGATACAGGCAGGTGAAGCATGAGATTTCAAGAATAAGAAAAGCCATGATACTGAAGGATATCGATAGCATAGATACAAACCTGGAAGAGATGAAAAAGAGGATGAATGATTTGGCAGCTCAGAAGGAAGCAATAGCCAGCTCCGTCGCCAAGCTTCAAGAAGAGAAGAAACAGCTTGAAGTACAGAGGGATGAATATTATACCGCGAAAGTGGCAGGACCGAACAAAAGACTCACCGAGATAGGGCTAACGATAAGCAGGCTTGAGAACGAAATCTATTCCTTTGATGAAAGGAAGAAGGAACTTCAGAGTCTGAAGGCACAGCTGGATGAAGCGATTCCAAGACTCTCCGACATGCTGAAAAATGCAGAGAACGAGAAGAACTCTCTGATTAGCCATGTTGAAGATATCAGGAGCAGGGTAAAGGAGAAGGTAGAAAGACTTTCGCTGATAACAAGCCAGGCTGAAAACCTACGCAGGGAGAGAATTGTAAGACAAAAGGAGATAGCGAAGGTTTCCACCCGTGATGCAATTTTGCAGGGGAGGGCTATAGTCCTTGAAAGCAGGGAAAGGGAACTGATGGCAAAAAGGGCTGACATAGAAAGACTGCTCTCTGAATTTAATGAAGAATTACAGGAGTTGAGTAAGAAGCAGGATGATTTGAATGGAATGACCAATCTTTTCAAGGAAAAAGTCGAGGAGCTTGGTAAGGCTCTCCCCTCTGAGACTGAAGAGCTTAAGCAGATAGAACTGCAAATAGAAAGTACAAAGAACCAGAGAAAGAAACTTTCAAAAGAGCTTTCAGAAGCGGAGCAGATACTGAATGATTCTGTCAGGACTGTTGCAAGGTACAGCTCGGGACTTGAACTTGCAGAGCACTTCTTCAGCAGTGAACTGAACGTGAGAAAGGTTGAGGAGCTGGCCGAATCGGGAGCTATAGAAGGTTATCATGGTACTCTTTCCATGCTTATACAGTACCAGAAGAGATACTCAAGCTCAGTAAAAGCAGCAGCACAAGACTGGTTAAACGCCTTTGTGGTAGATAGTTTGAACGGGCTTCTTCAGCTAGCTTCTCTAGCAAAGAAGCTCAAAACAGGGAGAATAAGAATATTGCCATTATCTGAACTTGAAGGTGTTCCGCTGATAGATTCTCCTGTAGGCCCAGGAGTACTGGGTAGGCTGAGTGAATATGTGGAATGCGAGGAGAGGTTCAGGCCAGCTGTGGATTTTGTATTTGGTAACATAATTCTGACTTCGAGTGCAAAGGCAGCTTTTCTTCTTGCAAGAAACGGGTATAGATGCGTAACTCTTCACGGCGACATATTCGAGGCGAAGGGCTCTGCAATGGAAACAGGATACCTGGCTGAAATTTCCCTGAAGCAGGTAGGCTTAACAGACCCCGATTCAATAAAGTTGGCTGAAGAGTCGCTTAAGGCACTTAGGGAATCCCTCGACAGGAGAAAAAAGAGCTTGGAGAAGCTTGAGAGATTGCAGGCAGAGCTCGAGGAAAAAAGATTTGAAAAATCACTCAGGATAAGGGAAGAAGAATCAAGCCTCAAGACCTACAGGTCTTTCGTAAAGAGATACGAGAACCTTGCTGCAAGAGTTGCCAAGAGAGTTGAATCTGTGAAGAAAAGGATTGAAGTTTTAGAAAAGAGAAAAGTACAGATTGATGCGAGACTGCAAAAAATTCAGAACCTGAAGACGCTTATAGCATCAAAGAGAAATTCATTGGGAATTGAGGAGATGAGGAAGAGGATGCTTGAAATAGACTCAAGCATATCAGCAATATCACTGGAAACGGAAGAGCTATCTAGGGAAATCTCCACTTTGAACGCTGAAGTGTCAGGGTTTGAAGCAAGGCTGAACGGCGAAGTTTTACCAAGAATTACCCAGCTGACTGTTTCGTTGCAAAAGTCTGAGCAGGACTTGAAGAGTTTACAGGAAGAGCTTCCAAAAATCGAGACCAGATTGCCCCAGATTGAGGTCGAGATAAAGAAGCTCTCAGAAGAGGAGAAGTTGGTGAGAGAGGAGGATGAAAGGGCACTTCCTAGGCTTAAGGAGTTGGAGCAGCTGATAGGCAAGAAGGATGAACAGATAGCTTCGGAACAGCAGAGGATGCTCAGAATAGACAAGGAGACTGTGAAGATAGAGAGCAGTATAGATTCGCTGATGCAGGATAGGCAGAAGCTAGAGACGGAAATTTCGTCTCTAGGAATAACTGAAGATGTTTATTATTCGCCAGGGTTTGATATACTTCTTCAGGACCTTCTCTCTGAAGAGGAAGAGTTAAGAAACAGCGTTAACCTGTTAGCTCAACAAACATACCAGGAAGCCTACATAAGTTATAGGAATGCTTCGGAGAGGAGGAATGAGCTCGAAAGGGATAGAAATGCTATTGTGAATTTTGTCAACAGGGTTGAAGCTGAAAAAAGAGAAGCTTTCATGAAAGCTTTTGAGAAAATAGATAGAGAAGTAAGAGAGGTATTTCGCACTCTGACAGGAGGGGAAGCTTGGCTGGAACTTGAAAACCCGGACGACCCGTTTTCTGGAGGAATATTTCTCATGGCAAAATTCCCAAAGGGGCTTCCCAGAGAATCAACCAGCTTGAGTGGAGGAGAGAAGGCTATAGTCGCAGTTGCGTTTCTTCTTGCATTCCAATCCATATACCCCTCGGGTTTCTATCTTATGGACGAAGTAGACGCAGCACTTGACCCTCTCTATGCTCAGGGCCTTGGGAATCTGCTCGCAGAATGGTCAAAGAGGGCTCAGATAATAGTCATATCGTTCAAGGAATCGGTTGTTGAAAAAGCAAGTAACATTATTGGAGTATACATGGCAGGAGGTTCTAGCAATGTTGTTAGGCTGAAAAAGGAGGTGGCAGTTGGTGTCAGAACAGAGCAGGGATGAATCAATAAGACTACTCCTGAATCCAAACCTTGCAATGAGGAAGAGGCCTTGGGACCTAAACATACAAATGCTACTTGAAGAGTTTCTTAGGTTCCTCGAGGAGAAGCCTGTTACAGACCTGAGACTTAGCGGTCTGGCACTGCTGACTTCGAGCCTAATATACAAGCTGAAGGTAGAGCATCTTTTTTACGAAGAGGAAAGATCAGCAAGGAAGAGGGTCTCTGAGCTTGTTGAACCTGTAGAAGTTCTGAGAATGCCTTTCAGGCTTCAACCACCTGCATCAGATATTTCAGACCTTATATCAGCCCTGCAATCGCTTCTCTCAGAGATGGAGAGAGCCCAAGAAGCAAGAGAGAGAAACCCCTTTCAGCCTGGGCTCGAGCAGCAAGTAATGGAAAAGGAAACAATAACCTCCCTCATCGAAGAATATTCTGCTACAATAATGGAGAAGCTCAGAACAAGTCACCAGATAAGTCTTGCATCTCTGGTGGAGGGAAAGGATTGGAAGGAGATAGTCAGGGTCTTCATGACAATGTTATACCTTGCACACAATCAGATGATAGTGGTAACTCAGGATGAGATTAGTGAGGAAATATATCTAGTCAGCATAGGTTAGAAGGGCAAGATCGTCAATGTTGCAGGATAAAGACGTATTTGAAGCAAAGCTTGAAGCTGCACTTTACTCTGCAGGAAGGCCGTTATCCGTGGATGAACTTTGCAAAGCCGCAAACACCAAGTCGAGAAGAAAGGTTCTGAAGGCGTTGAATGAGATAGCGTCTAGGGTTAACACCAGCTTTAGGGCGATAGAGGTTGCCAAAGTTGGAAACGACAGCTATGCTATACAGCTGAGACCTGAGTACAATGTTGTTGCCAAGAAGTTTGGCTCGAAGCCTATACTCAGTAGATCTGTGCTGAAAACACTTACCATGATAGCCTATTTCCAGCCGATATCAGCAAAGAGCCTGGCTGATAGACGTGGCACATCAGTCTATAATCACCTGAAGGTACTTGAGTCATGGGGTTTAATTTCAGGAAGGCAGGAAGGAAAGAATATGGTATACACAACCACAGATTTCTTTGCCCATTATTTCGGCCTACCTTCTGACCCCAGTCAGGTAAGAGAGAAGCTGAAAAGACTCTTCCCCCCTTCTGCACATGCCGACAGTAAAAACGTCTAACTCACTTTGAAGTGAAGTAAAGAGTAGCCTTTTTCAGCTCCTTATCTATTCTATCAACCCTTGCAAAGAACAACCTTTCAAATTGAACCACTGTATCAACCCTTTCGTCTAGAAGGTAGATATCTGCTACACCTCTATTCAAAGAAGCATCGTTCATTACGACTTCGACCTGAGCATTATCGTTTGCTGGTAACCACTGGATTGCTACTGCTCCCTCCTTTTTAGCCTGCTCGAGCGTATCTCCAATGTATCTCGCAACATACACATCAGATTCTTTATCAAATAGCTTGACATTCATGAGGCCCATCAGCCTTATTACGCCTCCTCTTAGTCTCTCCAGGTCTTCCCTAGGAGCTAGTAGTTCAAATGCAGACCGGTACGCTTTGATGACGAAAGTTCTTTGGCCGAGCTCTGGCCTGGATGGATGAAGGGGAAGTATTACATCTATTCTCTGCCTTGATGCATCGACTATCCTGAGCCTTGCAGGGTCAAAGAGTGCAAAATGCCTTGGAGCAATGGGGTCTATTATTTGCCTGTTGTAGGCGTACAGATTATCCCAGCTTATCCTCACATCTGAAGGCTTCGGACCTATTTCAGTAATTATTTTCCTTATCGCTTCAGGCCTTATGCCTCTTCTCTTCAGCGCTCTGAGGGTTGCAAGTCTTGGGTCATCATAGCCTGAAAATTTTCCTTCTCTTATCCCTTTTTCCACCTTCGACTTGCTAAGCTCTGCTCCTTCTATCTTCAACCTGCCGTAGTGTATTGCTGTAGGGTATCTCCAACCAAAATAAGCGTACAAGAACTTCTGCCTCACTGCATTTGTTGCATGCTCCTGCCCCCTGATTATATGAGTTATTCCCATAAGGTGGTCGTCGAGCCCTGCAGACCAGTTGTAAAGCGGCCATACCCTGTATTTTGACCCAACTCTCGGATGTCTGTACTTTCTGGTATCGATTATCCTCATCGCAGGCCAGTCCCTTACTGCTGGGTTGGGGTGGTTCAGGTCTGTCTTGACCCTGAGCACCGCTTCTCCTTCTTTATACTCTCCAGAGAGCATCGCAGCCCATCTTTTCATATTCTCTTCTATGCTTAAACCTCTGCACGGGCAGGGTTGGCCTTTAATCACCAGTTTCCTGAAGGTTTCAGGCTTGCAAGTACATACATATGCTCCTCCGAGCTCTATCAGTCTTTCAGCATATTCATAATAGATCTGCAGCCTGTCGCTCTGATAATGAATCTCATCAGGTCTGCATGAAAGCCATTCCATATCTTCTATTATGTATTCATATAAGTGCAGGGCTGACTTCTTCAGCCTTGGGTCTGTATCTTCAAACCTGAGAATGAACCTGCCTCTGTAAATTCTTGCGTAATCATGGCTAAGGATTATCGCCCTGGTCGACCCAAGATGAAGAGCGCTGTCAGGGTTAGGTGCAAACCTTGTCACTATGGTTTTGTATTTATCCGCCTCAGGAAGAGGGGGTAATTCCTTCTTCTCCCCTTTTTTATCTTCTTTTTTCCTCCTCTCCTCTTCAAGTATTGAAGGACTTAGAGAGAGAAGTAGAGATTTCTGGTCATCGATTCTGAGAGAGTTTACTTTTGCTATCGCTTCTTTGGCTATTTCAGCAACCTGCCTGGCATTATTTCTCAGCTCAGGATGCTCAGCAAGTACCCTTGTCATTACCGCCTTCAGTTCAGCCTTTCCGGAATGCTGTACAGCGTTAAGTAGTGCTGCGACCATTACATAATTTTTGGCAGGTTCCTGCAACCTGCTCACATCCTTCGAACGGTCAGGAAGTTTGCAAGCTCCCTCAGTGTATCGTTTGCTCTGCAGCTGGGTAGCCCTTCAAGAGCCTTCAATGCGTTGCCAAGATATTCAGATGCCAGCCTTCTTGCCTTTTCCTCAATCCCGGACCTTCTGATGTATTCTACGGCTTCTCTTACTACATTATCAGGCGAATTCTTAACACCCCAGACTGATAGAAGTAGCTCCTGCTCCTTTCTTCCAGCTGACCTGAAAGCCATAACAATCGGCAAGGTCCTCTTGCCCTGCTTAATATCGCCCCCTACAGGCTTCCCCGTAACGTCAGGCTGTCCTACAACTCCCAAAACATCATCAACTATCTGGAAGGCGAGGCCAAGGTTCTCTGCATACATCTTTGCCAGATTGACATGCTCATTCGGAGCACCTGCTGCTATGCAGCCAAGTATGGCTGAAGCCTCGAAAAGGGCCGAAGTCTTCTTCTTTATCATCTTAAAGTAGAAATCTTCGGTGAATTCCTCTAAGGATGGCGGATTCAGGTCCAACGCTTGACCTTCACATATTGTGACAAGTGAATCAGAAACAACCTTTACAGCCTGTCCAATCTTATTTGCATCATCCTGCAGAACTCGGCTCTGGGAGACTAGGTTGAAGACTTTGGCAAACAGCACATCACCAGCAAGTATTGCCATAGGTATTCCGAACTTTCTATGGGTTGTAGGGACACCCCTCCTCATATCATCATTGTCCATTATGTCGTCATGAATCAAAGTGAAATTATGGACAAGCTCGAGCGCTGTTGCGAGGGGAATTGCTGATAATTCATCATCCCTATACAATGAATAAAATTTGAGAAGAATGAGAGGCCTCAGCCTCTTGCCTCCGGCTCCAATAAGATAGGATGATGCTGAATAAAGTAATTCTGGCTCTCCTGTAAGCGATTCTTTTATCTTTGCATCGACAAGCGATGCGATTCTCTTCATCTCTTCTTCAAGACTCAAGGAGAAAGCCCCCTAACCCATTCTGCCAGCTCGCCTTTAATCACCTTCCTTGCCTTCTTCAGTTCTGCCAGGTTCGAAGAACCGGTGAGAAACATGCTAAGCCTCAGCTCTGAAGATAGCTTTTCAACGAGAGAAATGACGTTTGTTTTTCCACCCTTCGCAGCCTCCATCAGGAAGGGCCTGGCCATCGCGCAAACATCAGCTCCCAGAGAAATCGCCTTTGCAATATCTATTCCGTTCCTGATACCTCCTGAAGCTATAACAGGTATAGCCACCCTGCTCCTCACATCGACCAGGGCTGCTGCAGTCGGTATTCCCCAGTCCCAGAATGCAGCACCAAGCATCGCTACCTTCTCATTTTTCGCCCTGAGTGCCCTTATCGATTCAACTCCAGACCAGCTGGTTCCCCCAGCTCCAGATACGTTTATCGCCTTTACCCCTGCCTTCTCAAGGATAGTCGCAACTTCTCCTGATATTCCTGCACCGACCTCTTTGGCTATGATTGGCACATCTATTGATGCTGCGAGCTCGGCTATCTTCTGAATTGCACCTCTATATTGAGGGTCTCCTCCCACCTGCACGGCCTCTTGAAGAGGGTTCAGATGAACTGCCAGAGCATCTGCATCAATCATTTCAACAGCTTTTTTTGCGTCCTGTATCGTCATGCCTTTAACAAGCTGTGCTGCTCCAATGTTACCAAAGACAAACGCGTTCGGAGCCTGCTTCCTTACTATCGAATATGTCTCTGCAACTTCAGGCCTTCTCAGACCTGCCCTCTGGCTCCCAACACCTATTCCTATACCGGTCTCTTCAGCTGCTTCAGCCAGAGCCTTGTTTATTTCAAGACTCATCTGTGTACCTCCTGTCATCGAATCTATCAAAAGAGGAGTGCTCAGCCTGTGACCCAGAAAGTCTGTTTCTATATTGACTTCATCTATGTTAAGTTCTGGCAGAGCCTTATGTATCAGTTCAACACATTCAAAAAGCGTGCTCTTGTGCCTTGCATTGACGTCTTCATGCAAGCAGATATCCAGATGGTCTCTTTTCCTTTCTTCGATCGTCATCTCTTGCCCTTCACCACTGTGCCTTGCACCTTGCCGCCATTCAGGAAGCTAATAAGTGCATCCGTGTTAAACCCGCTGATGATTGCAGTGTCAACCCCTGCATCAGATATTCTGAAGGCCTCTCTCAGCTTTGCCTTTAAACCTCCTGTAGCATCCCCTGCGTCGTTCAGCCTTATTGAAGTGATTTTTTTACGAGTAAGCTCCTTTATAACTTTGCTATCATCCCCGACATCCTTCAGTATACCAGGTCTGTCTATGAGGAAAGCCATCCTTTCTGCATGTATTGCTCTGCAGAATATGTAGCTCAGATAGTCTCCGCTTATTATAGTAAAGTTGCTGCGATAAGGAACCACATCACCGAATGTAAGAGGAACCATCTTTGCATCCATTATATTCCCAAGTAAAGATGATAGGTCTGCTCTTGGCCTTCTGTCTTTTTTCAAGATGCCTGCTGCAGGTATAGTATATGTCCTGATACCTGCCTCTTCAAACAAAGAACTGATTATGCTGGAGAGCGTCAGCATAGCTTTTCTGGTTTCGAATACTGCTTCTGGGTCAGAGAATGTTACTCTGTTTGAAATACCGTATTTTATGGCTACAGAATGCCCGAACGAACCACCTCCATGCACAACAGCAATTCTCCCCTCAAAGCCTTTAAGGGCCATTGCAAGCTTCTTGATGGCTTCAACCCTTGCAGAAAATTGCTTTGACTTATCTGTGAGGAAGGAACCTCCAAGCTTCAGAACAGCCTTGCCTGAATTCTCTGTTCCTAAACCAGCCAAGACCTGACACCATCAGCAGGTACGTTACAGAGAAAGGAATAAGGATACTTTGCCCTAAAGCTCTCAAATTCTTTTTCTCCCCCTTGCTTCGGGAGTGCTATTATGCATCCCCCGCCGCCTGCACCTGTCATCTTCGCCCCTACAAACCCCTCATCTCTCGCATCTCTAACCATTGCATCAAGAGTCTGGTTAGATGCTCCTACAATCCTAAGGGCTTCATGATTGAAGTTCATTGCAGCGGCAAGTATTGGTAGCTCTCCTTTCTTTAAGCCAGATATCACATCAGGGACAAGAGCATTGATGGCTTTTATCAGGTTTCTAAAAGATTTAGGTTCTCTTTCCTTGAACGAGGAGACCTTACTAACCATCTTTCCTGTGTTTCTCTGCAAGCCACTGTAAGAGACAAGAAGCTTGAAAGGCTTGCACTGAAGGACCCTTTTTGTCTTTCTCCGGGCATATACAAGACCCCCGTTTACCGAAACGAATGCATCTATCCCTGACGGCTTGCCATGAACAATCTTTTCTGCAAGCATAGAATAGTCGTAGAGTTTCTTCTTACTCAGCTTTATATCGAATAGACGTGAAACTGCAGCCACTGCAGAAACAGAGCTTGCAGCTGAAGAGCCCAATCCCGCTGACTCTGGAATTTCGCTCATAATTCTTACCTTCACCCCGCTCAAAGAATAGTCTTTAAGAAATTGCTTCAAAGATGCTGCAGCAGGCGCCAGAAAGCCTTTGGCGTCCTCTATTTTGGAGCTTACAATGTTATCTTCCCTGCCCGATGATATTATGTTGCCGTCATACTTTTCCGCCCTGGCCTCAACGCCTAAATCAAGAGCAACGGCAAGCGCACTTGATCCATGAACAACAAAATGCTCTCCCAGCAGTATTGCCTTACCAGGTGCTTTTGCTATTGCTTGAGAAGGCAATTCATTCCCCTGCTATCACATACTGCAACATGGACTTATCTATACATTATGCACTATATGCTATTTGAGAAAGGCTATTGATGCATAACCTACTACGGAGTTTTTATCTCCTCCAGTCATCCCGCTGGTAGCATAGCTTAGCAGAGAAGCCTTCTGCGCACCAAGCCTCTTTGCAGCAACCATGACCGCTGCAACAGCACCAAAGCCACACATAGTAAGGTTGATTTCTTCTACATACCTGTAAAAACCATCCACATCGAAAGCAAGTATATATTCTATAGCCTTTCTATCTTTCTCTTCTGCTACATGATGAGGTTCGTAGTGAGTGAAGTCGCTAGAAGCTATCAGTGTTGCCTTTTTTGTTGAAGCAAGAGTTGCAACAGACCTGCCCAAATGCTCAGCAGTTTCTTTATCTTGCATAGCCATGCTTATGGGCAATATTGAAAAATTATTGCCATACATGAACTGGAGAAAAGGAACCTGCACTTCAATACTATGCTCCCTCCAGTGCGCTGAATCATCCATATCTACCATTCTGGAAAGCATCATCAGCTCCCTTGCAGCCTTCACATCAACACTCACAATTCCAAGGGGTGTCATCCATTTATCGCTTAGCGGCGCAGCAACACCGCTTCCTATTCCAAAATGATTCGGGCCTATTATTATAAACAGCTGCGAAGGCCTAGATGCAACCTTTACAAAAGAATGTGCAGCTATTGGTCCAGAATACATGTACCCTGCATGGGGATTTACTGTAGCTACAACAGATGCATCTCCCTCGCCAGGAAGAGTACCTGGGCCGAGGCTGTGTTTAAAGCATCCTTCTATCTGTCTTCTTAGTAATTCAGGGTCAGATTCGTAGAACTGGCCTGCCACTGCTGGCTGCCTATTCCTCAACCTCCCCCGCCTCTTGCTCCACCAGCTTCGTCTCGAAGTCTTCTATAGTATATTTCATCGGTTGGTCGACTGACAGAGTTCCTGAATGTATAAGAACCGACCTAGCCAAAAGCCAGAAGACAGCAGCAAGAGACCTTCTTCCCCTATTGTTTGCAGGTATAACGACATCAACATCTTCAGTGGTGTTGTCTGTATCTGCAAGTGCAACTACAGGCACACCTATGCTCGAGGCCTCTACTATAGCCTGCCTGTCGAGTGCTGGATCGACAACTATCAGTAGGTCAGTGTCTGTATAGAACGGGAGCTGTGGGTTTGTAAAGGTACCCGGCATGAACCTCTTTGTAATCCCCTTGCAACCAGTCAGCTCTGAGAATTTCTCCACAGGAGTCTTCCCGAACTCCCTCGAAGTATACACTACAACGTGACCGGGTTGGAACCTGGATATGAACTTACCAACGGTATCTATCCTTGATAGGGTTTTGTTCATGTCGATGATGTGAAGCCCATCGTTTCTTGTCTTTGCCACGTACCCTGCCATGTATTTAGTCTTGAGAGTTGTACCTATCCTTATACCCGTTGAGACGAGTGTCTTCTCGGAGAGTTGAGATGTTATCAGCCTCTCAGCGCTGCCCTCCTCGTCCTCTACATCCTTTGACAAAGGCAAAACCACCAGTTAGCCTACTGCGTAAGGCCTTTTTAATCAGTATAATAATGTTTGTGAGTTTTGTCAGCTACCTAGAAGGTCCTTCCTTCTTCTCTCCGTAGCCTCATAATAAGGCAGCTGGTAATCTATTATCTCAAAACCGCTCAGCAGCATCCTCCTGCAGCAGTACCTCTTTAAGCCGAGGTCGTCGAGTACCTTTGACGGGTCTTCTCCTATATCTACTCTCCTTCTGAACTCTGAGAATTTGTCTCCAACAAGCGCGCCGCAGGTAAAGCATCTTATAGGTACTAGCATCTTATGTCCTAACCAGCAGCTTTTTCCAGCCATCTAATAAGCTGTTCTCATCATCCTATCTATCTGCAGCAACTGGCCAGTAGTCAAGAGACCAGTGTACTACTGGCACGTCTGCGACCTTTACCCCCTGCAGCACCTTTCTCATCACTGCAAGGTTTCTTGAATCTGCTGTATTCACCCTTACCCTATAAGGATGAATCTGACCATCAGATATTATATAGTAGCTGTTCATTCCTCTTGCTCCTTCAACTCTAGCGTAAGCATCCCCGACCTTGCCTCTTATCTGACCTCTCAGAGGTATCTTTACAGGTCCTGGTTTCATCCTCTTGACAGCCTGTCTGATTATAGATATGCTCTGAATTATCTCGTCAAAGTGAACCTTTGTCCTAGCCATCGCATCTCCCTCTTCATACGAGGGGACTGAAAAGTCTACGGTATCGTATAGGATATAGGGCTCATCCTTTCTCACATCAGACCTCACTCCAGAACCTCTCAGGGTAGGACCAACCAAGCCAAGGCTCACTGCATCACTCTTTCTTATTATTCCTACCCCCTCCATCCTCATCCTTGCAAAGGGATTCTCGAAGAGATAGTCTCTGTAGGCTTTCATTCTACTCTCCAGGTAATCGCAGCTTTTCAGAAGCCTATCCTCAAACCCATATGGTGTGTCTGTCCTCACCCCCCCAGGCACTATAAAGCTGAATGTAACTCTAGCTCCAGTCATCATTGCAGCGGTTTCTATCATCAGCTCCCTATCCCCCATTCCCCATGTGGTAACAGTGGAATGACCCATGAATATTCCAAGAATTCCAAGGAAGTAAAAGTGGTTTATTATCCTGTTCATCTCTGCAAGTATCATCCTTATGTATTGGGCCCTTTCAGGAATCTTTTCGCTCAGGTCGAGCAGCTTCTCAACCGCAAGAATGTAGGGAAGTGTAGTCCCAGCAGAATCGTGAATGGCTGGCCTTTCGATGTGAGGTATGTTTTGAATGTAATTCTTGTATTCACACATCTTTTCAACCCCCCTGTGCACATATCCTACGTCTGGTATTGCATCTTCCACGACGTCTCCGTTTATTGTCAGTATTATCCTCATATGCCCTGAGCCAGGGTGCTGGGGTCCAAAACTGACCTTAAGCCTCCCTTCTGGAGAGAATTCCTCCTGAAAAACACCAGGAAGGGCTTCGTATGCAGATACACTCTTCTTTTCTTCAGTGCTCATGCTCTATCCTCTCGAATATCAATCCATGCCTTTCTCTCTCTTCATCAACCCATCTTTTCAGCTTGTATTCCTTCAGGAGGGGAGGAATCTCGTTCCAGTCTTCCGGGAGGTATAGCCTTTCCAGCCCGTCGTTTCCTTCGAACATGACACCAAGCATCTCCCATTCTTCCCTTTCCTCGAGTTTTGCAGCAGCCCAAATGTCGCTGACTGTCTGCAATACAGGTCTGGATTTGGAGACTCTCGTTATCAACATTACAACATTGTTTCTCTTATCCTCCTCTATACTTCCTATTATGTAGCTAACTTCAAATTCTCCGCTTGCAGGGTAATCTGTGGCAGCTATCGTATGAAGGTAGTTCATTCCAAGCGAGAGGAGAGACTGGCAAGAAGCATGCAGCTCTTCGGGTTTGACCTTTATCTTTATCCTGTTTCTGTCAGCTATGGCTGCTGTAGGAAACTTATCCTTCAGTATCTGAAGCAATTCTTCATCTTTCATCATGAACACCCCTTTTGATATCTATCTTCATATTAACTCTTGGGGCTGGGTTTACAGGAGGAGGCTTTGAGAGGTCCTGAGGTGTGTACCAGAGCTTATTTCTGTCAAGCTCGCTCAGTTCAGCTACAGGGGTCATGTAAAGAGCATAGAAAGGGCATGCGTCCACACAGAAGCCGCAGAATACACACCTTCCATAATCTACGCCGGGATATATGCCCTTCTTGTTCTGCGGGTGAGCTTCACCAGGCACAGGTATCATTTCTATAGCTTCAGCTATGTTTTCACATGCAATGTAGCAGAGCTGGCATCCCGTACACTTGTTCATATCCAGGTAATGCCTTCCCCTCCAACCGCTTATCGCTACCCCTGCCTTAGGGTCATATGCATACATATTTGTTGTAGGATAGTCCTGCGTATCAGGATACATTGTAGTCATTCTTCTTCTGAATAGGTGATGTACTCCTGTTGAGACAGTTTCATACAGACCTTTCACAAATTCGCTGAACTTCAACTCTGCACCTCCTCGGTCATATATCTTCCCTTAAGGTCGCTCTTCCTGATCTTCTCCATCAGAAGCATTATACCGTCTATAATTGCATAAGTGCTTGGCGGGCATCCCGGTACTTCAACATCTACAGGAATATATTGATCTATTCCTTGCATTACGTTGTAACTATCAAGGTAAAGACCACCGCTTATGCTGCATGCACCTATTGCTATGCACCATTTGGGTTCTGGCATCTGCTCCCAGATAACCCTCAGCCTAGGCATCATCTTTCTTGTGACAGTACCGAGTACTATCAGCAAGTCGCACTGCCTGAGAGAACCAAAAGCTTCGAGAACTCCAAACCTTTCAATATCCCATCTGGATCCTGAGGCTGCACCTAGCTCAACACTGCAGCACCCTGTTTCCAGATGGACAGGCCAAAGGGAATAGAGCCTCCCCCAGTTTATTATATGGCCAAGGGGAGAGCCTACGGACTTCGTAACAACTTCATTAAGCTTGCCAACCAGAGCAAGCCCATCGCTTCCTCCTACCTGATAAACCACCTTTCTTCTGGGAGGAGTTTGTTCACATGATTCCAATATTTCTTCCCCCCTTCGGATGGGGCATATTCTATCTCAAACTGCCGTCATTAACCGTGTTTATAAAAGATGTGCAATCTTTTCTGATAAAGCATAATTTGGTCAATGCTTAAAAGATGTGGTCTTTCTCTGGCTTGGGCTAACAATGGTACAGTACAAGTGGGTGGCGCTATCCAACACAACGCTCGGCACGCTTATGGGCTCAACCAACGGAACGATAATTTTGATATCTTTGCCCACGATATTCAACGGAATAGGAGTTAACCCTTTCGGGAACAGCTCATTCCAATATCTGCTGTGGATACTGTTTGGTTACAACATAGCTGTTTCTACTCTTCTTGTTACCTTTGGCAGGCTATCTGATATGTATGGCAGGGTAAGGCTTTACAACCTTGGGTTCGCCATATTTTCAGCAGGGTCTATATTGCTATTCATAACGCCTAGTGCAGGAAATGCTGGAGCTATGGAGCTGATAATCTTCAGGTTCGTTCAGGGGGTGGGGGCAGCTTTCCTCTTTGCGAATAGTGCAGCAATACTGACAGATGCCTTTCCGCCACAGGAAAGGGGAAAGGCTCTCGGCCTTAACCAGGTGACGTTTCTTGCAGGTTCTCTCATAGGTCTCGTTCTTGGAGGGCTGCTTGCACCTATAGACTGGAGGCTTGTATTTCTTGTAAGCGTTCCTTTCGGTGTATTCGGCACCATATGGTCATATACAAAATTGAAGGAGTTGGGTACTTTGCAGAGGGGGCAGAAGATAGACCTACTTGGCAATATAACGTTCGCTTTAGGCCTAACATTGCTGCTGATCGGGCTGACATATGGACTCTTGCCTTATGGAAGTAGCCTGATGGGATGGTCGAATCCAGAAGTAGTTGCATTTCTTGCTGCAGGAGCGATCCTGATGGTTCTTTTTCCTTTAATCGAAAGCAGGGTAGAGCAGCCTATGTTCAGGCTGCAGCTATTCAGAATAAGGATGTTCAGCGCAGCAAATCTTGCGGGAACGCTCAGCTCAATAGCCTACGGAGGAGTTATGCTGATGTTGATTATACTTCTGCAGGGTATATGGCTTCCACTACATGGATATAGCTATGAATCAACCCCATTCTGGTCAGGGATCTACATAATTCCTATGATGCTCGGTTTTGTGGCTATGGGTCCGCTGAGTGGAATGCTTTCTGATAGAATTGGTTCAAAATTTCTGGCAACGGTTGGTATGGTTGTTGTAGCATCTTCATTTCTTGCGCTTTCACTCTTGCCTTATAATTTCAACTATACATCGTTCGCAATTATAATATTTGTTATGGGCTTAGGAAACGGTCTGTTCGGTTCGCCCAACATAGCTGCTATAATGAATGCTATCCCACCTCAGTATAGGGGGGTAGCATCGGGAATGAGAGCAACGCTCCAGAATGTAGGCCAGACAGTGAGCATAGCACTCTTCTTTGGAATCATAATAAGCGTTCTTTCATCCCAGCTCCCATCTAGCTTCGCTTCGTCTCTGAGCGCTGTTGGGGCGCCACAGCTTGCAAGCGTATTCAATGACATTCCTCCTACTTCTGCTCTCTTTGCAGCCTTTCTGGGCTACAATCCTGTCGCAAGCATACTTCATCAGCTACCAGTTCAGGTTGTATCCTCTATACCTCAGTCAACAATAATTATGCTACAGAGCAAGACATGGTTTCCTAATGCAGTCGCTCCTGCATTTATGATATCTCTCAGGACTGCATTTTACATTGCATCTGCGTTGGCCATGATAGCTGCAATCGCCTCTGCTATGAGAGGAGCTCCCGTAATTTACGAGATTCAAAGGAAAGAAATATGACTCAAGAGAATAGAATCATACATATACTTCTATATTCATTATATGGCGAGCGATGATATCTTCTGGGGTATCTGAACCGATGATGATAACCCCAGCTCACTTTGAGCTCGTTTAGTGATTGTTTCTGAATTCTAACAGTGATAACTTGGATCTACCTGTACGATTTCTGTCTTCTCCTTCTTGCTCCAGGACCTCCAAACTTCTTCGGCTCAGCCTGACGCGGGTCCCCTGTTAGCAAGTGCGCATCATATTCAAGCATGTTCTTCTTCAGCTCTGGGCTCTTTATAAAACCTACGAATGCTCTGGCTATAGCCATTGCGGATGCATATGCTTGACCCATAACCCCTCCCCCTTTTACATCGACGTCAATGTTCACCTTCCACCTCAGGTCCCCTGCAACCCTGAGAGGACCCATGATTATCTCCCTTGCAAGCTCATTGGGCAGCGCTTCGAGCAGAAAACCGTTAATCCTTACTCTCCCCGTACCGGGATAAATTGCTGCAGTGGCCCTTGCAGTCTTCCTTGCTCCTGAAAAGAGTCTGAATTTCTTTGCTGAAACAGTACTCATCATGGGTCAACTCTTGTTTATTTGACGTTCACCTGTTTTTTTATAGTATGGTCTTTCCATCCCAATTCTCTAGCCAGCTCTCCAAGGCTTATATAAAAACTGGCTGGTTTTGTTGCTTTAGCCTTGGCTATTTCATACATCTGAATTCTCTTCAGCTCCTCCGGGAAACCGTGATATGCTCTTAATCTTTTGTAAGCGTTCTTCCCCTTTGGCTTTCTCCATGGAAGCATCCCTCTTGCAACTCTCTTGAATATATTGTCAGGCCTTCTGTAATGTATAGGTCCATGCTCAGGGTTGATTACCGAACCTACCTCCAGGAACTTTTTCCAGGCAGTTATTATATGCCTCTTGCTACCACTTATCAATATTTTATCTACGTTGACTACATGCACCCTTTTCCCCTGCAGCGCCAGCTTTGCTGCTATGCTTGCAACCCTACCCAGGATCGCTTCTTTCGCATCTATTACAACTTCATCTGACAAGAAGTATACCCCCTTTATCAGAGAAACGTGAGACGAATTCATCGATAGTAAGGGCTTCTCCACCGGATGCGATTATCTTCTTCCTCGCCTCTTCAGAAAAATCTAGAGCACCAACAAACAATTTTTTATCCAGCTTTCCTGAACCCAGAACTTTACCAGGAACAAGCACTGCTGAACCATCCTTTGCCACTCGGGATAGCTTTTCTACATTAACTCTGGCCAAGTTTCTCCTTGAACCTATCAGGGTTTTCATCACAGCTTGGAAGACTGGCCTCTTTGTCCTTCTTAGGCTCTTCAGTGCTCCATCTCTATCCAGCATGGTATTATTCACCCACTGATGACTGAAGCTGCTTCAGCTGCTTTGTAAGAGTTTCTGCAGCCTTGCTCAAAAGCACTGGAGCCGTGTAATTTCCCACACTCTCCAGCTCAAGCGTTACAGCGCCATCTTCTTTGCCCTCATCTGTCAGAATTGCAACAGGTGCAGCCTGCCATTTTGCATGCTCCCTGCCTCTTCCCATTCTTGCATAACACTCCACCTTCAGCCTTTGGTTTGCGGCCAGCTTCACTATAGGTATCTTGTCGCTTACAGGCCTTACCGCCTGGTCCTCCGGAGAAACCAGCTCCCCTGAAAACACTGTCCTCTCTATGTTCGAAGCACTCGCATCAAGTACAAGCATCACCCTGCACTTGGGGCAGCCAGATGGATTATGGCAATCACATTCCTCCGGAAGTGGGTATTTATCCACCGGAGTGATGAGGGGTATAAGCCCAAGTCTGTGGGCAACTATTTCGTCGTATACAGGAGACGTGTTTTCAAGTATAATAACATCGTCTATTGCCAGAACTGGAACTTCTGCAAGGCTTATCCTTCTCAAAGCGTTAAGATAAGACCTATTGTATCCCTCGAACCTTACCTTGACATGCACGTTATCTTTTTCAAGTATTTTTATAGACCCTAACATACTTATCACCAGATAAATTCAGGCCCTTCTTCCCCTTCTTCCACCTGGCTTTCTTGTTGTGTCATGCGGAATCGGTGTTACGTCTTCAATTCTACCGATCCTGAATCCTGCCCTTGCTATGGCTCTTATCGCTGCTTGAGCTCCAGGTCCAGGAGTTCTAGTGCCCGTTCCTCCCACAGCCCTTACTTTTATGTGGAGCGCGTTGATCCCTTTTGTCTTTGCTATTTCAGCACACTTCGCTGCAGACTTCATCGCGGCATAGGGTGATGATTCTAGCCTGTCGGCCTTTACATGCTGTCCTCCCGAGCTAAATGCTATTGTTTCAGCTCCGGAGAGGTCTGTTATGTGGACAAGTGTATTGTTGAAGCTGCTGTATATGTGCGCAACCCCCCACCTGTACCTTTCCTCCTCTACCTTTGTTTCTGCTTGCTCTGCTTGTACGGCCTGTTCCACAACCCCTTCTACCTTGGCATCTTCTTCTGCCTTTACCTTTCTTCTTCCTCTCTTTGTCTTCTTCTCTTCTTCCTTGGGTGTTTCACTCAACTCTTTGCTCCCTCCTGAGCCATCACTGGGCCTCTCATCGAAAGTTTCTCCTCCTCGGACCTCTTGACCAGATAACCTGGCCTTGAGACCACTCTTCCTCCAACCATAATCCTTTTGTGAGATATCATCTGTCTTGCCTCGTAAGGTGTCTTTGCAAGGCCTTTTCTCCATATAATGCTTTGCAGCCTTCTCTCCAGTATATCCTCAACTTTCAGACTCAGAATATCGTCTATAGAAGCTCCATCAGAAACAAGACCAAGATTGTAAAGCCTCTGTATGAGAGCGCCACTTGTCCTCTCTCTTACGTCCGGGGGAGCTGCAAGAAGAGACCTTGCTTGCTTTCTTATTCTTGAAAGTTCAGTCTCAACCTTCCATAGCTCTCTTTTGTTTCTTAGCCCATAGGTTCCTAAAAGGTAAAGTTCCGAGGAGAGCTGTTCTGAACTCCAAGGGTTCCTAGGAGTTGAATACTTATTCTTTGGCTTCTTTGGGTCTCCCAAAATTCATTCTCACCATTATTCCTTCGTCTCCTTTGCTGGTGTAGCCTGGACTGCGGCCTTCCTCACTCCAACAGTCTGTCCTTTTCTGCCAGTAGTCCTTGTCCTCTGGCCTCTAACCTTCAACCCCAGACTATGCCTAATACCCCGCCAGCTGCCTACGGCCTTTTCCCTCTCTATATCGTTCTTGATGACGAAATCAAGGTCTGATTCAAGCAGGTGCCTGTCTTCACCTGTCTCGTAGTCCTTTCTCCTGTTAAGTAGCCAGGGAGGTAGGCCAAGAGACCTTATATCCCTTAGGCTCTTCTCCAGCTCTGCCAGCTGAGAATCAGATAGCTGACCGAGCCTCACCTTAGGATCAAGCCTGAGTGAATTAACTATGGCGTTTGCAAGGCTAACATTCAGGCCCTTGATATCCTGCAGAGCATAGACTATCTTTCTTGTTCCATCCAGGTCTCTGCCTGCAAGACGCACTATCGGCCTGAACTCGCTTGACAATAACTATCACTTGCTTGTGCCTTCTGCCTTTAAGTAAATTGCTTATATGTCTTACCTTAATACATTTGTGTAAGAATGTAGAAAGGTTAGTCAGCTAGGGTTGTATAGACTTATCATGTCAGCCCGGTCCACCTTTCCATCTCCATCCTGGTCGAAACCCCTTATCACACATGCGAAAGGTTCCCCTCCCTTATATTCGCTGAGCAGGTCGTCTGCCTGCTGAGTAAGAGCTATGACCGCAGCCTTTGTACCTACATGCCTTATGCCTGCAATAACAACAACATGTTTGTCAGGGTTGAAGGGATTCTTCACCTTTGCTATAAGAGCATCTGTATCGTTACTGAACCTTCTCCCCCTTTCATCAAGAAGACCTGCCCAGTAGTTATTTTCGTCGAATCTGACAGGAAGACTTGAATTCACTTCAGCAGTAATCTGGTTTGTGGCAGGACCTCCTATCAGCACCAGATTATCTAAGTAGGACATTTCAAGCTTCGTGTCAGTATCCAGTTTGACAGCAAACGAAGAAGAAGGAACAGCTATGCTACCGATGAAAAAAGCCAGCTGTGTAGCATAATGTCCATCCCTTGCAGATGCCCTGAATTTTCCGTGAGGCTCGGGACTTCCCACTACCACATAGCCTTGAAAGGAGCCATCACGGATGAATTCTCTGAAAAAAGTTCTTAATGTATCGGGAGTTGAAGGACTGGGGAGAGGTGATAAAGAACTCTTTTCATAAATATAGGCTAAACCCTGCGAGCTTGCCTGGACTTTCTTTGCCAGTGCTCCTCTGACTGATTCTGTCGAATACACTCTAAGCAATCCTAGAGAGAGAAGTTTCCTTACATGGTAGTAGACGGTCTGTTCCCTGACATTCAACCTTGTAGCTATCTCTCTTGAATAAAGAGGCTGTTTTGATACCTCCTTCATTATTGCTAGGGCCATCTCATCAGATGCACTCCTTACTGCATCAGGCTCGCTAAGCAATTCCACTTGTGCAGAATAATTTTTTCCTCCTTCGTTGAATGTCAGTCTTGACTTCAAACCATTATGATTGTTATTATAATATTATTAAATACTTTCCTCTGGTTATTGCAGAGTATTATAAGCTTATTCTGTGCTTCTGCGCTAAAATTATCATTCGGCTGCAGTAGGTCCTTTTATAGCAGTTTCATTCGAGCCTAGCATATGTGCGGAATCATAGGAAGGATAGATACTTCAGACATTTCTTTTGAAGTATTGTCAGGCCTAAGAAGGCTAGAATACAGGGGTTATGATTCCGCAGGTCTTGCCGTGCTTAACGGTCATGGGATTTATGTTCTGAAGAAGGCAGGCAGTGTAGAGAAGTTGCTCCAGCTTTACAGGTCAAATCCTGTGAAGGGATATGTTGCTATAGCCCATACAAGGTGGGCAACACATGGGAGTGTAAGCGATTCAAATGCTCATCCTCATCTATCCTGCGATCGGAATATCGCAGTAATTCATAACGGTATAATAGATAATTTCTCAGAACTGAGGGAAAAGCTGAAGCTGAAAGGCCATAAGTTTTCTAGCGAAACTGACACGGAAGTTGTTGCCCATCTGATGGAAGATTATTTGAAAGATGGTAAGAGCCTGATGGACTCGGGCCTTGAGCTTGCAAAGACGCTTGAGGGACAATACGCTTTAGTTATAATGAGCAGGAATCACCCAGATTCCCTCCTGGCCTTAAGGCATAATGCACCTCTCATAGTAGGGATTGGAGAGGGCTTTTCCGCAGTTGCAAGCGATGTTCTTGGTTTCATAGACTGGACAAATAAAGCTGTGTTTATTGAAGATGATTCTGTATGCCTTCTTCATAGGGAGCAGATAGATGTAAGAAGTCTCAACGGGGCAAGAAGAAATTTTGAAGTGGTTGAATTAGCTGAAGAAATGAGCTCCGAAGGAAAGGAGAGTTATGAGCATTATACCCTGAAGGAGATATACGAACAGCCTGAAGCTGTGATGAGAGTTCTGAAACAAGATCCTGGCTCATTAACTCTGTTCAGGAAGCAGTTGCAAGACGCAAAGAGGGTATTCTTTGTTGCAGCAGGTACAAGTTACCATGCAAGCATGGTTGCAAAGGAGTATCTAGCAAGAAATATGGGGGTGTATAGCGAAGTGATACTTGCCAGTGAATACAAGTCTTATCTAAGATGGTTTGACGATGAAACTGTACTCGTTGCTGTAAGTCAGAGCGGAGAGACTATGGACGTGCTAGAAGCTGTAAGGGGAGGCAAAGAGAGAGGGTGTACTGTGCTTGGAGTTGTAAACCATTCTCCTTCAACGCTGGAAAGGATAAGCGACACTGTAGTAAATCTGAGGGCTGGGCAGGAGGTTGGAGTGGCTGCAACGAAGAGCTTCACCTCACAAATTGCACTCTTCTACCTGATCTCGAAAAAAGGAGTTGACAAGAAGGAGATAGAGGGCATAGCTGAAGCAATAAAGCAAGCTATAAAGGAAGAAAAAACCATAAAAAGAATTGCTGAAATGATAGCTTCGGGAAAGGATTTGTATTATCTTGGAAGGGGAATAAACTATCCCATAGCGTTGGAAGGAGCGCTTAAGATGAAAGAACTTGCATATATTCATGCCGAAGGTTTGGCTGCAGGAGAGCTGAAGCATGGACCATTAGCATTGATAGAAAAAGGAGTACCCCTTATTCTGATAAATCCCTTAGATGAATCCTATCAGGACACAATAAGCAACGGGATGGAGGTTAAAGCAAGAGGGGGAATGCTGATAGGGGTTTCATCAGAGCCAAATGCAATATACGATTATTTCATAAGAATACCAAAGGTTGATAATCAGCATTATCCTCTCGTAACAGCCATACCGATGCAGCTACTAGCTTATCATGCTGCAAGGCTTTTGAGGGCAGATATAGATAAACCGAGAAACCTTGCCAAATCGGTTACAGTAAAGTAGACATAATCACTGAGTGTATTGCTTGATTATTGTTTCCAGGTCTAATACGCCAACCTTATACTTCAGGGCTGTTCTCATATAATAGCTGCCCTTTGCAGAGTCGGTTATTGCTTTGTCCATGCCATTCCAGCTGCCTATAGGGGTGAGGCTTGGGCATACGTCTTTTAACACCTTAATCCCCGAAGCTTCTAACCTATGGATTATATTTTCCCCCTCAGCCATCTCATAGACAGACCTGGAGAGATGAAGATAGAACCTTTTAGTTACTTTTTTGCTGGATACAATCTTTGCCAATTTCTTGACTTCGGAGAAAGTGTAGAAAGGACAGCCAAGAAGCACCATCTGAGGCTCTGACGAAAGAGTGTTTGCATCCTTCATCTCCTTCTTTTCATGAATTGTATACGGCACCTCTTCTATACCGTTTGGTTTTGAATCGAGTGCAATAAACATCGGAGAAGAGCCCGATGTACCTATACCAGCGCCAAGAGCCTTCATCTGATATCTATCAGGCTTGCCTATTCCAGTAAAACCTATTGGCTTCTGTGTTAGCTTTCCTGCAAAGAGGCCAAGCAGACCGAATTCTGCAGTTGTCATAGGTATAGCATCACTAGATACTGAAACAACTAGACCTGGTTTCCTGTTCTCAGCAAGATGCATTCCTGCATTAGGAGTCTTTCCCGTCACTGCAGCTGCGAGAGAGCTGATTGCGCTTTCTCTGTTTGTCATAGCCCCAAGCACTGAATTTGCGTAGATAGATGCCGAACTTTCTGCCCATGCTATATGGCTACCTCTTCTGGGTTTGTTATCATATTCATATGGTACACACGTAAGTGTTGGTGAAACACCCATCTTCAAATATGAATCTATTATCTTCCTTTGCCTTTCGACGAATTGTGAGGGAGGATTAAGTGATGAGGGATTGTCAAGCTCTATTCCGCACGGGTTGAGTGTTGTCTTTACACTTACCTTTGCCTCTTCGCTCAATTTTTCAACAAATCTTAGGCCCTCTTCTCCTATGTTGGCATAGTTAACCCCTGATATGTGCGCAGATTTAATAGGTATTAGTCTGTCAGCTCCAAGGTATTCGCCAAGAGATAAAAGTACTCTGTATGAGGTTGCAATAGCTTCACCATACTCCCCTTCGAGAGCCCTTTCCTCTTCGCTAGATAGATACAAGATATATCAGCTCACTTTTAGCCGTGCTAGTATCATTAGATAACATTTTGCTTTAAAATTGAAGGATAGAAATGACTTTTTTTGAGTTTATCTTTTCTTCTGTCCCAGTCGTGCAAGATCGCCACTGCTTCGTTTGCAACCTTTATCGCATTCTCAACACCTGCTTCCTGCACAAATTCATCCGTTTCCCTGTTTGCTATAACAGCGCAAATGCATCCTGCTCTTGCATTGTATATCCCTGCCAGAGTAAGAAGGACTGACGATTCCATTTCAAAATTGAGTATATTTGCGTTCCTTGCATCCTCTATCAGATTTCTGCTCCAGCTTGGGCTGTAGCCTTTATAGCCAGGTCTCCCCTGACCTATATAAAATGAATCTGCGCTTGCTGTTATGCCAACATGATATCTTGCTCCAACAGTTTCTGCAGCTTCCACCAGGGCAAGAATCACTTCATAACTTGCTGCTGCTGGATAGCCTTGCCAGATGTATTGAGAACTTGTTCCGTCCATTCTGCATGATGCGGATGTTATTATCAAATCTCCTATCTTTATCTCCTTTTTCAGGGCTCCTGTTGTGCCAACTCTTATGAAAGTATCAGCCCCAACGCTCAAGAGTTCTTCCATTGCAATTGCAGCAGCAGGAGCTCCTATCCCCGTAGATGTGCATGAGACGTTTGCACCCCTATACTTTCCTGCATAAGTGATAAATTCTCTATGCTCTGCTATTTTCTTCTTCTCCTGCCACATGGAGGCTATTTTAGCCACTCTAGCAGGGTCGCCAGGCAGCAATACGTATCGAGGAATTTCACCTGGAGCTAAAGAGATGTGATATTGCCTCCTTTGCTTATCTTCAGGATGTGATGCAGATTTTAATCTTTTCAACTGCACGAGATACAAGCAATTATACACTTAATCTTTTCCGATTGGATCTGCTCGCTCTTTTAAGCATGGGAAGAATGTATTTCACAAAAGTCAGCAATGTTTGCAATTCCAGCTTTTGAAACATAGGCAATAAACAAACTTGTTTTGGAAGAAATTAATGTTCAAAAAGTGGTGGAAGTTTATAGATAAGCAAGTTATACTGGTCTTATGCCAAAGAGAGGTTTAAAAGTAATAGCCGAATTCAGCATACACCCTATAGGCTCAGACATAAGCGTATCAAAATATGTTATTGCTGCGATAAAAGCAATATCAAGAACAAAAGGTGTGAGATATCAGACTAATCCTATGTCGACTGTTCTTGAAGCTGATAAGCTTGATACTATATTCAAGGCAGTATCTGCAGCGCATGAAGCAGTATTTGAGGCTGGAGCAAAAAGAGTAGATTTTGTACTAAGAGTTGATGACAGAAGAGACAAAGCTAGAGTGATGGAAGATAAGGTATCGAAGGTTCTTTCTAAAAGCTGAAACTATACGGATAAAATGCGGTCTGAAGAGCCTACCTTTATTTGCTAGGGAATAGCTTCAAGATAGAGAGATTCAGCTCATGTTAACTATTTTGCATTAGATACCTGAAAAGAGCAGGAAGGCTAAGTTGGTGAATATTTGTACTACATTTTTCTTCAACCAATCAAAATTAGTTAAAACTAGAGCTAACATGCTAAAAAAACTTGGAAGAAACCATGTTAGCGAATGATTCAGTTCTACCAAATGCTTGGCAACTTATCTATCGCAGAGGTGATCTCATCTAGCGTCGACGTCATGTAGAACTCGAAATCATTCCACTGTCCCAGTCCGCTTTCGTATATCATATCTCTTATCGCTTCTGAGTTTGGAGCCTGCATTATCCAG